>ENA-OWPI01000014-OWPI01000014.1-marine-metagenome-genome-assembly--contig:-NODE-14-length-257882-cov-10.951064_pt1 | contig 257882 bp, 225 predicted proteins | sample MGYA00238138_ERZ651775 | MGnify/ENA primary metagenome ERZ651775 (study PRJEB26906, sample SAMN06265043) | marine metagenome | isolation source: Helgoland LTER site | place: Germany:Helgoland, sampling... | reverse complement strand
GCCGTCTTCCTGCACGCGGCATGGCTGGTTCAGGCTCTCGCCCATTGACCAATATTCCCTACTGCTGCCTCCCGTAGAAGTCTGGTCCGTATCTCAGTACCAGTGTGGGGGATCATCCTCTCAGAACCCCTAAAGATCGAAGTCTTGGTGAGCCGTTACCTCACCAACTAACTAATCTTACGCATGCCCATCTTATACCGATAAATCTTTAATCATTCTCAGATGCCTTCAAATGATACTATGAGGTATTAATCCAAATTTCTCTGGGCTATCCCTCTGTATAAGGTAGGTTGCATACGCGTTACGCACCCGTGCGCCGGTCGCCACCAAGTACAAGTACTCGTGCTGCCCCTCGACTTGCATGTATTAGGCCTGCCGCTAGCGTTCATCCTGAGCCAGGATCAAACTCTCCATTGTTTTATGAATTACTTGCTCCGAAAAGCAAGACCCCCGAAAGGGCAATGTGTTTGAACCTAACTACTATCTTCATTCCCAAAAGAATTTCAGACGGAGCATTTTATTACCTATTTAAACATTCATTTCAAAGAACTTTCTCACTCACCATAAATACTCTTCAAAACCCCATTCGGGTCTTGCCTCTGTAATTTATTCGCTCGTAAATAGTTGATTAATCCGTTCGATTAATCTCGCTTTTTTCTTCATTTCTTGATTCCTCTCTCGCTAAGCGACTGCAAAGATAAGTGATTAATATTCGTTAACGCAAACTTAATGTGATTTAAATATGAAAAGTTTTTCGACCTCCAATCCCCAACGCTCACACTAAATACTATCCCCTGCTTTTAGGGTCGGCAAATATAAAACAATGCTTCATAGATGCAACATCTATCTCTATAATTTTTAAGAATAATGGCAATTATTATTGAGGGTCTATCTTGGCTTTTTATAGACAGGGACCGTGCTGCATGGCTCACCGTACATGACACTGGCCACATGGGGCAATAAGGCCTGGGTCAGCTTCGCATAAGCATAATCCCTTTGTTGAACGGATCCACATCCTTTGACAACTACTTTGGCATCCGTATAATCCGACCATTTGATTTTATGAATCGCATGATCGATAACTACGCGTTCTAAATCTGCTTCATTCCCAATCGCAATAGACTGCGTAACTCCTGACAACTTAGACATGAGCAGCATGTAAGCCCAAGCAGGAATGATAGCGTCCGCTGTACAAGTAATCAAGACCGCCACTTCTTTGAACTGCGCCCCATCAAGCTCCTTTAATATGCGTCGAAAATCTTTCTCTTTTAACACCAAGCCCTGAAATAGATAATCCTTAAGATCTATGACCCGCGTTTGAATACCCGTGAGATAATCTTGTAAATCAATGGTCAAGAGCCCTGATTTTTCTACTCTGTTGACGATGGTATCTTCTGCTTTCATAAATTGCCTAAAGGATTTTTGGAGGGCATAGTATGGAATTCTTTGAGGTAATTTGGCTCAAAATCTTGTAAATTTTCAAAAGATCCCTTTTTAAACTTTTGAAAGGCTAATATACCCATACATTGGGCACGCGGATAAATATCGGGCGCTATTTTTAGGTGAGGATGATCAATAAACCCTTCACATTTTCTAGCTCCGTCCCCGACCAAGAGTATCGGATACTCAATATAGTTATCAAATAAGTCAGGTGTTAAAATCACCGCTCGGGTATCCTTTAACTCGGAGCCTTTTTTATCGATTAACTTCATATACACTTCCATACGTCGGGCATCAATCATGGGTGCAATATAACTGATGTCCGCAACTATAGGTCGTATCTCTTCAATCATGATGTCCAAGGAATTAATAGAAATTAGGGGGATTTCCAATGCACTGCAAAGTCCTTTCCCCGTAGCAGTACCTATGCGCAATCCGGTATAGGATCCCGGTCCATCTGATATCGCAATGGCTTCTAATGCGCTTCGCTCTACGTTTAAATTATCTAACAACTGCCTTATGACCTCAGGCATTAAGGTGGCATGTGACTTGGGCAGGTTATAAACCTGCTCTGCTAGGCACAGTCCCTCTTGATGCAACGCAAGTGAGCATACAGATGTCGAGGTTTCAAGACTTAAAATCAAATCAATTGGGTTTTAATATGCCATCATAAGATTTGGTATCTTCTAATATCTCAACGGCTTTAAGAATGTCTAAATCAACATCAAAAGAAGCTTCAATAATACCTTCTTGAAAAAAGTATCTACTGACAATATCTTGTTCGAGTAACTGTTTTATTTCCCTTTCATGATGGATTAAATCCTTCTTTTTTTCACTTTGAAGAAGTGCACTGACTTCAATAATGCTCTGGTGAACTTGCTCGCTTCTAGCTCCTGCTTTGGCCAAGTCCAGTGCTTGTTCTAATTTGATTTCAAGCGGTGTTTGATAATCGAAAGATTGGTTCTCTAGCCAGGCTAAAAACTGTTTGAATTCTGGCTCGCTTAACTCAAAATCTCTCGCACTCGCCAATGTGTCATGATCGAAATAATACTTCGTAGCATAGTTAAATATTAAATCCTTTTGCATCAACCTGTAAGACACCACAGCAAATTTAGATGGGTCGATCAAAATGTCAGGGTCTACACCCCCTCCATCCAGTACCGCTCTGCCACTTGATGTCCTAAAAGTGGACTTCAATGAATCGGCTATTTTGGTGGTCCCTTTCGTGCTGTAATCAATCGCTTGAATACAGCGTCCGCTAGGTATGTAATATTTGGCAGTAGTGACTTTTAATTGAGCATTGTAAGCCAGTGGTCGCGTTTGCTGAACCAATCCTTTACCATAAGTTTTTCTGCCTACCAATACCCCTCTGTCATAATCTTGCACAACACCTGCCACAATTTCAGCCGCAGATGCACTGCGCTCATCGATCAAGACAACCAATGGAATTTTAGCGTCAATAGATTGGTTCTTTGTATTGTAGACCTTAGTCCATTCCTCTAATTTGCCCTTGGTACTCACGATTTCAGCCCCTTTGGGTATGAATATATTGGAAACATTGATGGCCTCATCTAACAGACCTCCTGGGTTGCCTCTCAAATCTAAAATAAGTTTTGACACTCCTTGCTGCGTTAATTCCTTGAGGGCCTCACCTACTTCTTTACCTGCATTGGTGGTAAAATCTGTTAACTTAATGTAACCTACACCCGCTTTCACTAACCCAGCGTAGGGTACGTTTTTAATAACTATTTTTTCGGTTGCCAAAGAAATTTCAAAGACCTCCGGCCTGTTCATTCTTTTGATTTCCAACGTTATTTGGGCATTGATCTGACTCTTTAAGAGATTGCTGATCTCATAGGCTTTCTTTCCACTTAACGCTATATTATTTATTTTTAAGATTTGATCCCCTATCAAAAGTCCTGAGCGCGCCGCAGGCGCGTTCTTGTAGGGCATGACTACCGTATTGATTCCCCCCTTCTTTTCTATGACCGCTCCAATACCCCCATATTCACCAGTGGTCATGGTCCGATAATCTTCAATATCATCTTCTGGAATATAATCTGTGTAGGGATCCAGAGATGACAGCATGGCATCAATACCTATTTTCATCAACTCAGTCGGATTAATCTCTTCCACATAGTAGGCATTTACCTCTTTAAATAAGGTAGTAAAAACATCTAGGCTCTTTACGATCTGAAAATAGCGATCATCCTGCTCTACGGTTTTAAAAGCAAGAAATGAAAAAAGAATTATTGGAATTATTATGAAAGGATACTTTCTCATTGTACGTTAAATTTAGACAATCTCATCTTTATTTATATTCAAACGTTTGAAGAGTTTAATAAGTTGTCCTTCCACCTCACTATGGGTAGGCATGGTGGCCCCGAGGTAGATGATTGCCATGAGATAACCCTGACCTCTACCGTTGATAATTTCCCTATTCTTTCTGTAGACTTCGCGAATGAGCCGTTTGATTCTATTTCGACTTACGGCTGACTTATGAAGTTTTTTAGGTACGCTGATAAGGACCTGCCTGCCTTGATCCAGTGGTTGTGAAAGTAGTATGATCCGGAATTTTTCTAAACGAAAAGAGGAACCTATTTTGAAAAGCTCCTCTATTTTTACTTTACTACTCAGCCTTTCAGTCTTAGAAAAGCTGTAATCAGGTTTTGGTTGGGCTGATACACTCATGCCCTCAATGTTATTTGGATCGTTTCTCGTCAGAAACGGTTAGTTTTTTCCTTCCCTTTGCCCTTCTTCTGGCAAGGAGGTTTCTACCACTGGCTGTCTCCATTTTGGATCTAAACCCATGCTTATTTTTTCTTTTCCTTACTGATGGCTGAAATGTCCTTTTCATCGAATTTTATTATTTTGTTCTAGCAAAACGGAGGGCAAAAATAGGTTAATACAAATCTATTTACAAAGTAAGTGTTAGTTTTTATTCTTTATCTCGGCAAGAAATTCTCGAATTTTAGATTTCTTTAGTCTTGGGCCATATTGTGATACCACTTGAGAAGCTGCCAAACTTGCTAAATTTCCAGCCTCCACATAAGAGAGTCCATGATTGATTCCATACAAAAAAGTACCTGCATAAATGTCTCCAGCACCTGTTGTATCAACGGCCTGTGTCTTTACGGCATCAATGTGATGGATGTTCTCACCATCCCAGATCTGAGCCCCTTTGCTCCCCAGCGTTAAAACATAAGACTTCGTTATTTTTTTTAACTTTTCAATCGCCTGCGTTAAATCCTCGGTTCCGGCATACAACAGAGCTTCCTCCTCGTTGCAAAAGAGTAAATCAACGCCTTCTCCCACCACTTCATGCATTTGGTCTCCAAAATATTTGACCATGCTTGGATCTGAGAAGGTAAGCGCTGTTTTAACACCTGCAGTTTTTGCCCGCTTTTTTGCTTCTTTTATCGCTTCAAAACCAGAAGGGCTTGAAACCAAATATCCCTCCAAAAACAAATAATGAGAATTCTCTAATTGATCTAAATTCAATTCTGACAGAGAAAGGTTTGATGAAATCCCTAAAAAAGTACTCATCGTTCTTTCAGCATCGGGAGTAATCATTACCAAGCATTTTCCTGTCACACCCTCATCGAGCTTGGCATCAGATAAATTGGTAGCTACCCCTTGTTCGACTAAATCGTCCCTATAAAATGTACCGTCAACGTCCAAAGCAACTTTGCATGAATAAAAGCCAGTACCCCCCAACTGTGCAAGGGCTACCACAGAATTAGCAGCAGAACCTCCCGCTTGTTTTTTTCTAATGTTACTTTTCGCTGCTCGCAACAAATCATCTTGCCGGTCTTGTTCGGCCAATGTCATCAACCCTTTCTCTACACCATTTGCTTCTAAAAAAGCGTTGTCAACTTCAATTTCATAATCTACAATGGCATTTCCAATGGCATAAACATCATATTTCTTAGCACTCATCCTCTTAATTTAATATTTGAAGGGCAATATTAGGATAATCTGTAATCAATCCATTCACTCCCCAATGAATAAGTTGCCGCATATCTATAGAATCATTCACCGTCCAAGGAATGACCTTCATGTTTATCTCCTGCAATTCACTAATGGTTTCTGCACTCAATAGGGCGTAGTCGCAACTATATATTTCAGGTTTAAATCCGAGAGAATCAATGTTTAACTCCCAAGAAAGCTCATTTTCAATAAGTAGCGCCAATTGAACCTCCGGATAATGCTTATTAAAATATCGTAGGATTCGAAAATCAAAAGACTGAATGGTAATCCTACGCCAATCTACTTGATCGTTGATCGCCTGATAAGCTACTTGACAAAATACCGCGACTTCTGGATGATAAATACCCTCTAATGCTAATTCAGATTTTAATTCTATATTGTAATGAATAAGCTGACCTTTGGCGGTTGCCACCTGCTCAACCGTATCTAAAACCTCTGTCAATAAAGGTTTTGAAATCCTGCTTTTTTCTTGCAAAAGAAAGTCATTATTGAACAATGAGCCACAATCAAATGCCTTGATCTCTTGGTAAGTCATGTGATACATATTCAGCTCTTTTTCCATCTCTTTAGGTATCTGTTTCCCCCCAGGATACTGACAGATCGCTGATGAAATGAAGGGCTCATGACTCACCACCAACTGGGTATCCCCTGACATCACAATGTCCAATTCTAAGGTATTCACTCCTAATTCCAACGCTTTAAGGAATCCTAAAATAGAATTCTCAGGAAACAAGCCCCGCATACCTCTGTGCCCTTGAAGATCTAGTGATCCGCCTTCATCCGATACATCAGACGTACTTTGCTGCCCGCATTGAACGCATGCGAGTAATGCAATAAATATCAAGAGGTTTCTCATCAACGTAATAATTTGATTCGTGCAAAAATATAATGTAAGGTGTCTTCATTAACCACCATTCTATAAAATTCAGTATTGGGTAATAAGATGGGATCATAACCGGTATACTGTAAATATTTTTTGGAAATATTTTTATCAAACCAATGAATCAATCTCATTTTTCCATCTGATATTCCAAACATGTGATCCCTCGCTTCCCTATGACCGTACCCGAATTAAAAAGACAGGGTACGGCCAGATTATGATGATAAATAAGACTGTTGGCATTTTTTAAGTTATCAATTTGATGACTTTTCTCAAGTTCTGCTTGGTAAAATTTGATCGAATGAGCAATACTCCCCTGATTGGATGGTCTGCTGATCAGGTAGTCTCGACATAACTGATCAATCTTAAACCGCAATCGATCCACTTTGTGTAAAGATTCAAACAATGGCCGGTGCGTATGGCCTATGATACTTATTTGATTCCTCTTGATGGCATGCTCATAAGCCCGTTTTTCTATCTTGTATTGTTTTTTACTGGAATGTGAAACAGAATAGTCTTTTATCCTTAAGGGGTTGGCAAAATATTTCAAGGTGAACCCTACTAAATCATTCTGAAGCTGATATTTTTTTGAGGCTTGATGTCCATGATAAATAAAAATATGGTCCCCCTCATAACTTAATTTACAGGCTTCCGACATTTTATAATCATAAGGTGGCTTTTGAACCTTCAACTGAAGATCATGGTTTCCGTAGGTTTTGGCTAATCGGTTTTTGTTTGCAAAAGCATCAAAAAGCTTATAAACAGGGTTCCAATTATTCAAAATCACATCCAATGAAAATCTTTGTAACTCCTCAACGTCTCCATTGAGCATTAAAGAATAATTGTGTTTTAGATAATAGTCCCTCAAGGTACTTTGAAACAACTCAGAATTAGGCTTAAAATCATCTTTTGTACTTCCATCACCCATATGAAGGTCACTGAAAATCACCCATCTTGACTGATTGTTGATATTGGACTCCCAGGCACCCTTTAAAACCGTATCAAGATGTTCGTTTATATGGATGTCTGGAGCAGCCATGGCTAGGTTAAATAGGCCGCGCCAAAGACCCCCGCGCTATCTCCCAATAAGGGTTTGTGAAAAATAGTATCCAACTTTACATTAAAAACATGCTTCCTTACCTCTTTTAAACCCTCATTATAGAGTAAATCAATATTTCCCACGCCTCCTCCGATGACAATAATATCAGGGTCCAAGATATTGATTACTCCAGCCATCGCCCTTCCAAACTGTGTTATCAATCTGTTAATTGTATGGGTATCATTGGGTGACGTTCCCGAGAGATGTCCTTGATAAATGTCCTTGAGCTTTTTTGATTCATGAAATTTTTCATGATGATACCGTTCTAAATTTTTACCTGAAATAACGGTTTCCACACAACCTGTTTTACCGCAATAACAGGGACCTCCAGATACGTCTAAAAAATTATGTCCCCATTCTCCTCCAATGCCTTGGCGTCCATGGATCAATTGTCCATTGACCACAATCCCCCCTCCAACGCCGGTACCCATAATCACCCCAAAGATTACGTTTGCTTGAGGTAATTCGCGCGCAACGATGCCCATTTTATATTCTGCCAAAGCAAAACAATTGGCATCATTTGCCATTTGTAAAGGGATACCCAAAGCCTTTTTGACGTCTTCCTTAAAGCATCTTCCATTGAGTATGGTCGTATTTGCGTTTTTCATGAGACCTGAAATAGGATCAATGGCTCCTGGAGTTCCGAGGCCTATTTTTTCTGGAAAATAACCCAATTCATGAGCCATTGTGTCAATAAGTAATTTTATTCTACTGATGATATGTTTATAACCTTGGGCGGCTTCCGTGTCGATACGCTTTCTCACCAATATTTTGGGTACTTTGTCGTCACTCAGAACCACTCCTTCTATTTTAGTCCCTCCTAAATCTATTCCCCAAATTGGCATTTTTTCTTATTTGAACTTTAAATACTGGATTTATTTCCAGACCTTCCTACTTCAACTAGTCTAATTTAACATAACGCTTGACCAAATCATCTCATATTATGAGATCCTTTCCTTTAAAGATAAAATAAATTATTTTTAATTTCCATAACAATTAACGCGCATCGGGTTGAGGGACTAGGGGTTTCTTTACGTCATATTTTAAATACTGATTGAAACATGGTTGGACTAGAAACTTTAGATTGGATCGTCATTGGCGTTTATTTTGCGGTCTTGATAGCCGTTGCGATTTGGGTCATTCTCCAAAAGCAAAATAATACAGAAGACTTTTTTTTAGCCGGTCGAAATGTGGGTTGGTTTGTTATCGGATCCTCCATATTTGCCTCTAATATTGGTTCTGAACATGTGGTTGGATTGGCAGGCACAGGTGCAGAAAGTGGTATGCCGATGGCCCATTATGAGCTGCATGCTTGGATCGTTTTGCTACTGGGTTGGGTATTTCTTCCTTTTTATATGAGAGGAAATGTCTTTACCATGCCCGAATTTCTAGAAAAAAGATTTGACAGTAGATCTCGCTGGTTTCTATCTATTTTTTCTATTATTGGTTATGTGTTGACCAAAGTGTCGGTGACTATTTACGCGGGGGGCGTCGTCGTTTCTCAGCTATTAGGAGTCTCTTTTTTGACCGGTGCTTTTGGAATCGTTATTATTACAGGACTTTACACCGTCTTAGGGGGGATGAGAGCCGTCGTCTACACGGAGGCCGTACAGACTATAATACTGATTTTGGGATCTGCCTTACTTACCTACTTAGGCTTCAATGCCGTGGGTGGTTGGGAAGAACTTAAAGCTGCTGCCGGTTCGGAACATTTCAATATGTGGCGCCCTATGTCTGATCCTGATTATCCATGGACAGGTATGCTCTTTGGGGGTACCATTGTGGGTATATGGTACTGGTGTACCGATCAATATATAGTCCAACGCACCCTTTCGGCTCAGAATATAAAAATTGGAAGACGCGGCGCTATATTCGGTGCCTATCTAAAGTTGTTGCCCATTTTTATTTTCTTGATCCCAGGTATCATTGCTTTTGCGCTGAAACAAAAAGGGATCATCAGCTATGAAAAAAGTGATGAAGTATTTCCTGTATTGGTCTCGACATTACTCCCTACCGGCATCAAAGGTTTGGTAGCTGGGGGTCTCATGGCTGCCTTAATGAGCTCTCTTGCCTCGGTTTTTAATTCAAGTTCTACACTATTTACCGTAGATATTTTTAAAAAAATGTACCCTCATTCGCCAGAGTTAAAACTGGTACGCATTGGAAAAATTGCCACGGTATTTGTAGTGGCTGTGGGTATGCTTTGGATTCCAGTCATGGAGAAAATAGGCGGAGGCGTCCTTTACAATTACTTACAAAGTGTTCAATCTTATATCGCACCTCCTATCACAGCTGTTTTTTTGTTAGGCATTCTTTGGAAACGAGTCAATGCCCATGCCGCCATATCAACTTTGACGTTTGGATTGGTCATCGCCACATTGAGAATATTGGCCGAGCTATTTGCTACGGAAAGCAGCCCGCTGGCCTATCAATTCGCTGCCATCAATTTCTCTCATATGGCTATTTTTATGTTTATCGCCTGTGTCTTTGTTTGTATCGCTGTGAGTCTAGCCACAGATCCTCCGGATTTTTCAAAAATTAGGGGGTTGGCCTTTGGCACCTTGGACCCTCAAGATAAAAGAGAAAGCCAAGACAGCTTTGATAAAATTGATGCCTTGGCCTCTATTATTTTGGTTCTTATTATTGTTTGTATCTTGCTCTATTTTACGGGATAAAAATCAGCAATCGTATGCAAACGTTAGGAATAGATGTAGGAAGTTCATCGATCAAAATTGCAGTTTATGATGCCGTGCAGCAGAAAACGCTGGCCAGAACCTTCTTTCCAGAAAATGAACTCTCCATTGAAGTGCCCTTCCCTGATTGGGCAGAACAAAAGCCTGATATCTGGTGGCATAGCTTGAAAGGAGCCTTGCACAAGATCAAACATCAAATAGATTTAAAAAACATCCAAGCCATTGGCATCAGTTACCAAATGCACGGATTGGTCGCCATAGATAAAAATTTAACTCCCGTTCGCCCTGCCATTATTTGGTGTGATTCCAGAGCTGTGAAAATTGGAGAAAGGGCATTTAATACCTTGAAAAATCAAGATTATTTGGACCACCATTTAAACGCCCCAGGAAATTTTACCGCTTCTAAACTGGCTTGGGTAAAAGAAAACGAACCCGAAACTTATGCCCGCATCTGGAAATTTATGCTTCCTGGAGATTATTTGGCCTTAAAATTAAGCGGTAGACCAACTACGACCGAAGCCGGTCTTTCTGAAGGCGCCTTATGGGATTTTAAGAATAAAATGATCTCAACCCAATTGATGGATTATTATGGATTTTCAAAAACATTAATTCCTGATATTGTCCCCTCACTTGGGGTGCAATGTCACGTATCTCAATGGGCTGCGAAAGAACTCGGCCTCACCCCAGACATCCCCATAACCTATAGGGCAGGAGATCAGCCCAATAATGCCCTTTCCTTAAACGTCCTAGAACCTGGAGAACTCGCCACTACGGCAGGGACCTCTGCGGTTATTTATGGTGTCACGGACAAGCCGCTGTACGATGCTAAATCAAGAATCAATACTTTTTTACATGTGAATAACACTTTAAAAAATGATAGGAATGGTATGCTATTATGTGTAAATGGTGCCGGTATATTGTACAGTTGGCTGAAAAAACTACTCAATACCACAGCTGAACTCATCGACTATAATGATCTCAATAACCTCAGCGAACAAGCCCCTCCGGGTAGCTTGAATTTAAGATTTTTCCCTTTTGGAAATGGCGCCGAAAGAATCTTAGAAAATAAAAATTTAAAAGCCCAAATGAGTCAGTTGGATTTCAATGTACACGATCGAAGCCATCTTATTCGCTCAGCGAAAGAAGGCATCGTTTTCAGTATGAAGTATGGACTAGACATCATTCATGACATGGGAGTTCCTACCACAGTGATCAAGGCAGGTAATAATAATTTATTTCAAAGCCCCCTATTTCGAACAATCTTCGTGAACACCCTGCAACTGCCCCTAGAATTGTATGATACCGATGGAGCAGAAGGGGCAGCTCGAGCTGCTTTGGCTGGTCTTACTTCTCAAAGTCTCGAAAATACATTTAAAAATATGAGTCCCATCGATACCATTTATCCAGAACAGGAACTTACGGAAATCTATCAAGTACAGTATGCTCATTGGAAGAAAGAATTGGCTGTTTTGTTAACAGGCAATGAAAATGGGAACCCTGATTAAAAAATATTAACTTCGAAAAATATAAATCAATACGCAAATAGATAAAAAATGGCAATCATCGGATCAACAGAATATTTTAAAGAAATCGGGGACATAAAATTCGAAGGTAAGGAATCCAAAAATCCTTTGGCTTATAAATATTACCGCCCTGATGAAATGGTCCTCGGTAAGAAAATGAGTGAGCATCTCAAGTTTGCAGTTGCGTATTGGCATTCATTTGGCAATACAGGAAGCGATCCTTTTGGTATGGGTACCAAGGTTTTTCCCTGGAATCATCATAGCGATCCCATTCAACGGGCAAAAGATAAAATGGATGCGGCATTTGAGTTTATTTCCAAATTAGGCCTTGAATATTTTTGCTTTCATGATTTTGACTTAATTGAGGAAGGGAATACCTTATCGGCTTCAGAGCATCACCTGCGATCCATCACAGAATACGGACAGCAGAAACGTAAAGGGACTCCAATAAAAGTACTTTGGGGAACAGCCAATCTGTTCAGTCATCCCAGATATATGAATGGGGCAGCTACCAATCCTGATTTCAAAGTGGTCGCATATGCCAGTGCTCAGGTAAAAAATGCCATCGATACGACGATTGCCCTGGAGGGTGAACACTATGTTTTTTGGGGCGGGAGAGAAGGCTATATCAGCCTTCTTAATACACGTATGAAAAAAGAAATAGATCATCTGGCCCAGTTTCTACACAATGCCAAAGATTATGCGCGGAGCCAGGGTTTTAAGGGACATTTTTTTATTGAGCCTAAGCCTGCCGAACCCAGTAAACATCAATATGATTATGATGCCGCAACGGTCATTGGATTTCTAAATCAATATGGATTGGCTGATGATTTTAAAATAAATATTGAAGTCAATCATGCCACGCTGGCTGGACATACCTTTCAACATGAACTCCAAGTAGCCGCTGACGCCAATATGCTGGGAAGTATAGATGCTAATAGAGGTGATTATCAAAATGGTTGGGATACCGATCAATTTCCTACAAATCTCGGTGAGATCGTAGAAGCGATGTTGGTGATTGTTCAAAATGGGGGCATTCAAGGGGGCGGAGTGAATTTTGATGCCAAAACACGTAGAAATTCTACGGATTTAGCAGATCTGTTTTATGCGCACATTGGAGGAATAGATACTTTTGCCCGTGCTTTATTGATTACAGAAAAAGTGATGACGCATACGGATTTTAAAAAAATTGTGGATCAACGGTATTCAAGCTTTGATGCTGGGAAGGGGAAGGCCTTTGAGGAAGGTGCTTTAGATCTATCCGCTTTACATCAAATTGCACATACCAATGGTGAATTAAACCCCATAAGTGGCAAACAAGAGCTATTGGAAAACATGATCAATGATTGCATCTAAACAAGACGTTTCAGAAAGATAGGTGAAAAATATTATTTTCTAGTTTTTAAAGTACTGTTGATGTAATTACCCACAGCTTGCCCTTGATCTAAGCCATTATCTATCGCCATTCTGTAATGTATCCCTCCATAAAGTCTCGACAGCGCAGCCTCTTCGGAAGCCTGAAGGAAAGAGTCAAAGGATCTGCTTGGCAAGCCATACTCCATTTCACTGATGTCTTCAAAGGCAAAGTTTTTGCCTAGTAGCTCGGTCAAGGTAAGGGCCGCAGCTCTTGAGATTACGCTGTGCCCACTGGTATACTCAGGGAAAGGAGGTGTTTGAAGTAAGGGCGCCCATGTTTCATCAATGTACTGGTTAATCAAAGTTTCAGGTCGTACGACCACAGATCTCCATTTTTCATCCCAACAACTGATAAATGCATCAAATAAGGAGATCGATACCCGGGCATGGGCATGGATCGTCTCGGCATAGGTACTGCCTGCCTGCATCGTTGCAATCGCCGTGATCTGCATCCAATGACCTCCTGGTGTAATTTTTTTGGTTGCAAACATAGCGTGCCCTCTGTGATGTGAAACATAGGGGTTACAATCCCAAAATTTAGCGATGTCTTCTCCTTGATTCTCAATTTGGCCCCCAATCGCGTAAACCTCCATCAATTCCTTATAAAAAGGACTGTTTTCATCCATACTAAAGGAAAGCGGCGGTTTAGGAATAAATTGCTGCGCGGAATCAAGTACCATGAGCCTTATTTTACTCCAATGAGGCTCAATCCCTTCCATGTAATCGGGCGGTGTTGGTTTCCAGTATTCAGGTTGAGACCTTATGGTATATTTGGCATGTGTTCTTGTTTGTTTATAATGATCCCCATCTGCCCATTTGAGTATATGACTTGCTACCCGCTCTCCATAACTCATCGAGCTATTTAGTACCCTATTAGATAAGCCATCTGCTTGCAAGGCTTGGTACGTTTGATCCTGAAATGCCTGCATTTTATCCTCCGAAAAAATCAGTTCGGTACCCACCGTCAAAAAAGCATGCAATGCAGCTAAAGGTACGTTTACCTGAGGATCCTCATTTTTGGGTATGGCCATAAAGTCAGTTAACTGCCCGGACAGAGAAATGAACTTTTCAGGATCCGCCTGAGCCATTATTTCATAAGCAGCAATATTGGGATAAATATATACCCGAGAAGCCACCGGTGGCGAAAAAATATCGTGAACAATAACGTCGGTCAATTGCTTCATCGCAGCGTTATAAAGTGCCGGATCTTTTAATTTTTCCTGATAGGCCTTGTTCTCAACACAAGCAGTCACAGCAAGTAGCATCAAGCAAAAGTATATTGTTTTGGTGCGCAAGATTTTGATTATTAAAGATCTAAACTAGCACAAATTTAATAGATTTTTTGGCAAAAAATAGCTGCCTTCAAGGGCGAAGTAATACCCCGATTTATTTTAAAAAAAATACAACTTTTATTAGAGGTGGGTTAAATGTCAATACCCCTCATTTTGAGTCAAATTACTATTTACTCCAAGCTCTGAAGCAGGAATTGGGAATATTTCTAAATGTGATGACACGGAGGTTCCATCAATATTTTGACCCTTCCAGTCCCAAATGAATTCATCTCCACCTGCGCGTTCTGAATATTTATTAAATCTTATCAAATCTGCCCTTCTATGCCCTTCAAAGTACAATTCTCTTCCACGCTCTTCAAGAATGTAATCTAACGTAAAATCAGTATCTAATACATTTTCAGAACCATCACCATAGGCCCGTGCTCGAAGCTCATTAATGTAAGATAAGCCCGTAGCCCTGTCCCCATTTGAAGCTCCCCTTAAAGTAGCCTCGGCATACATCAAGTAAACATCAGCCAAACGAAACATAGGGAAGTCTGTATCCACATGATCTAAATTAGAACCTGCTACCCCCTCTTTTGTCACATTGCTGTACTTAGCGGACGCATAACCATCGGTGAGCGTATTTCTAAAATCTTCTGTTATGGCTTCAATACGTCCTGTAGTAAAAATGACATTACGGGTGTCTGCATAATCTAACACTCCACCTTTCTCAAAACGATCGTTGAATTGGCTTGTAGTGATGATGCCACTCCATCCTCCACCAACGCCATACAAACTGTCTGCTTGCATGTCATCAAAAAGTGCAGCTCTCACCATAAAGGTTGTTCCGCCCCACGACTGGCTGAAAGTTCCGTCATGTGTTAATGCGAAAATTACTTCATTTGAAGTATGATTATCTGCCTTAAATAAATTCAAATACTCCTCTTCTAGAACATAGCCTGTATTCATGATTTCATTCAAATCATCAATGACCTCGCTGTAGATGGCTGTAGACTCTGAGCCCATATAGACGGAGTGATTTAATTTAACTTTTGCTCTCAACATCCATAACGCTGCCTTAGTCGCTCTACCATAATAAGGCCCACCAAAACCTATTTCTGGATCCCCTAAGTCTGGCTCTATCTCATCGAGCTCTTTTATAATAAAATCATAAACTTCCTCACCACTGCTTTGAACAGGCAATACAGAAGAAATTTGGGTCAAAATTGGAATATTTCTATAAAAATCTAAGCCATGCCAATAAGCCAAAGCCCTCAGAAATCTTGCCTCTGCACGATAGGTTTTAATCTCTTGTTGACCTTCTTCAGAAATTCCATTCAGTACTAAATTTTCATCCGTACTGACCGATAAAAAGTCATTACAGAGTGATATGGTATACATAATACGATAATACAATACTCTTACAAATTGGTTATCAGAGGACCACGTTAAAAAATTTAGATCCTGAATACCTGCATCTGTCCACCGAATCATACCTTCATCGGAAGTCAATACCTGCGCCTTCCAATAAGCCCTGATGTAAGAACCAAAACCTTCATCATTGATAATAGATAAATCTCCTGATCCCGCTGGACCATCTTGTCCGGTCAACGTCATGCTCCCATATAATTTGGCTAAATAAGAGGTATAGGACCCTTCTTCTTGAAACAAAACATTGGGCAATAATGTATTTTTCGGCAATGTTTCTAAATCTGTACAAGCATAGCTTGTAAATAGAATCAAAATAAACGTTGTTAATTTTAACTTTTTCATGTTTTTAGCTTAAAAGGTTACAGAAATTCCTCCAATAAAAGTTTTGGGTCGGGGATATAAATTATTATCTATTCCATTCGGTTGAATTTCAGGATCAAGACCTGAATAATTAGTTAAAATAAATAAATTTTGGCCCGAGACATATGCCCTAAGTTTAGCCCATTTCAGCTTATTAAAATTGTAACCCAATGAAATATTATCCAATCGTAAGAGAGAACCATCTTCCAAATAATAATCACTCATTAACTGTCTACTGGTAAATTGAGTTATCAAGGCTGAAGTATGAATATTGCTAGGTCTAATTCCTTCAAAAGATTGAAATGTACCATTATTGGATGCTACGTTGTTATAGATATAATTTCCCAACATAGCCCTAAAAGTAAAACTTAGATCAATATTTTTATAGCTACTGTTTCCAGTAAATCCTAAAATCCAATTGGGTGCCGGATTTTGATTCACCGTTAAATCATTTTCATTAATCAAACCGTCCCCATTTTGATCTACATACATATTGGTGGGCGATAATGGCGAAAACTTGGGTACCCCACCCTCTATTATGTGCTCATAGGTATAAAATGAGTTGATCGATTGTCCTACTTGTAAAACTTGAATGGTTTGGCCTATATCACCCGATATGCCCCCAACATTAAAAATAGGGGGTTCATCTCCTTGAGGAATGCTTTGTGCATCCAAATTCACCATTTCATTTTGATTGTATGCCGCATTCATATTAAAAGAAACGTCCCAATTGGCCGTCTTAAGAATATGGGTCCCTAACTCCAATTCAAATCCCTTATTACTCATTTCTCCAATGTTGGTGACCGCACGATCACGGGTCAGAGATCCGGCTGGAAATACAGAGTTAAACAATAAATCGGTAGTCGTCTTTTGGTAGAACTCAAAAGAACCTACAATTTTTCCTGTAAACAGCTCATAATCAAAACCAATATTAGTGGTCGCTGTTTCCTCCCATTTGATGTTCGGGTCAACACCTACTGGTCTTACGGTTAAATAATATTCATTCCCTAACTGATAGGCTGCATCAAAAGCTCCTTGCTGATACGTCTCTAACCATAGATAGTTCCCGAAATCTTGGTTTCCAGCAACTCCCCAACCCACTCTTAACTTTAAATAACTCAAGACGCCACTAATCCCTTCCATAAAGGTCTCATTTGAAATCCGCCAGCTACCTGCAAAAGATGGAAATACGCCCCATCTATTTTGTGGCCCAAACCGTGTAGATCCATCTCTTCTCAAGGTCCCAGTAAAAACATACTTATCCTTATAGCTGACATTGGCTCTTCCATAAAAGGAGATCAATCTGTTTTCTTGTTCAAAATTATCGGCGTTCAATACGCTATAAGTACCGATGGACGGCCTCGCCAAACCATATAAGTTATTTTGAAGGGAATCTACATTGAAGCTGATAAATTGTTCTTGATTTTCTTGGTAAGAATAACCTGCCAATACTGAAAAATCTAAATCTCCTAAATCCTTTTTGTAGGCTCCATAACCTTCAAATATTAAACTGGTTCGTTTGCCTGCCTCAGCTCTGTAATATCCTGGAAAACTACCTAATGTTTCTGACTTCAAATATGTCGGAGTGTAGTCATTTTGAGTAGAATTTCTGATATCATAAGCGGTATTCGCTGTAAACTCAAGACCTTCAATGTAGGGTATTTGCCAAGTAATCTCAATGTTATTCAAACTCCTGTTTACCCCTCCAATAGACTGTCTTTCTCTATTCTCAGCCACCGGATTCGATGCCGTCAAAGGCAGCCCTACTCCATTGGTATCCGTCCATTCAAAATATCCTCCATAATCGGAATTTCCGCTATAAATGGGCTGAGTTGGATTGAAAAACAATGCATTCCCCACTTGGTTTGAAGCAAATAAGTTATCAGTAAAACCATTTTTTGATGAAATTCTGAATTTTACCGCATCATTTAAAACCGACTTATTCATATTGAAATTGATATCTGCCCGCTCGGTTTGAGAGCCTTGAATAACACCTTGAACTTCTTGATACCCTAGAGAAACTCGGTATCCACCATTATTTATTGCCCCACTAATTGCCACGTTGTGAGTTGTATTAGTAGAAGATCTAAGTATTTCATCTAACCAAACTGTATTTTGATCTCCTAAATAATCACTCTGCCCAGGAGCAAACACTCCTATCAATTTGGTAAACTGATCTCCTGTCAATATCGGGATTTCTTGGTCAAAATGACTTACTCCATAACTTGCGTTGTAAGTAATGGTTGTCTTATCAGAAGATTTTCCCATTTTAGTAGTAATAATAATTACACCATTCGAACCCCTAGACCCATAAATTGCAGCTGCTGATGCATCCTTGAGAACAGTCATACTAGCTATTTCGGAAGGGTTCAAAAAGTTAAGTGCACTCCTCCCTCCCGGCATACCACTCATATCTATCGGTACCCCATCTATCACAATTAAGGGCTGACTACTGGCATTTAAAGAGGTTGCTCCTCTAATGTTAATGTTAAACCCTCCTCCAGGAGTACCCCCTGAATTACTGATATTAACCCCTGCCACTTTTCCGGATAGCAACTGATCCGGAGATACAATGAGTCCTTTATTGAATTTCTCTGCACTTACTTGAGTAACCACACCAGTAACATCCCCCTTTTCTACCGTACCGTAACCAATGACGATCACTTCCTTCAATTCTTCCACGTTCTCTTCCATGGCGACATCGATTACAGATCGGGCACCTACGGTCACCTCTTGGCTATTATAGCCAATGGTACTAAAGACGAGTAAGCTTGCTTCTTCAGGCACATTCAATCGATACGTCCCATCAACAGCGGTTATCGTTCCCAGAGCGGTCCCTTTAATGACGATATTCACACCGGGCAAACCTTCGTTATTTTCGTCGACCACTTTACCGTAGATCGCCCGCTCCTGCGCCATCACAGTAGTCAAAAATAAGCTTATAATCCCCATCAAAAAAAATCTTTTGAAATGATTTAATGGAAATTCATATCGTAGATTCCAATAATTATTCGTCATGTTATGTAAAGTTTACTTTAATGATTAATAAGTTTTACAGATTTAATTTTTTATTAATTTTTGGGTCGCAATTTGATCCTTTTTTACCAATTTAATGAGGTAAGTTCCTGGAAATAAATGAGCAACATCTAACAGGTTGTTTGTAACCTCTCCCGAGATCATCAACTGACCCGTTAAATTGTATACCTCATATTTTTTCCAATTCATTCCGGTGGTAAGTTGAATATGATCGTATGTTGGATTGGGATAAAAATACAATGGATCCATGGTTGGCGCGCTGATGCCTGTTAGATATTCTTCTGTGATTTCTTCAATGTAATTTTCAATAGGTTGATCAGAAAATATTCCGAAGCTACCTGGGGACAAGGTAACCTTCTCATCTATGTCATTGACCTCCACAGACTGACCGGTGAGATAATTGTACCATGTACCTGTCTTGGTGAAATAACGTGTCGTTTCTTGACTTATCTTAGTGAAATTTCCATAAATCACAATATCAACTTCCGGATGCTTGTATTGAATCCACTTGATACCACCGCTGGACTGCCAATCAAAATATTGATCATCAAGATATGGTGTTTTGGTTTTTAAATTGATCATGGCTTGATAAACAGTAAATAATTTCAATCGGTTTTCGTCCTCAAGATATTCCCATTTGGTAGGCTTCACACCCAATCGATCATTGTTCAGCTCAAGGTCATAACCAAACTCGCCAAATTGCCATATCATCTTTGGACCTGGAATGGAAAAAAAGAATACCGCATTCTGCATCAATCTTTTTATTTGCATGGCATAAGTCTCTTGAGATCGATCATTCACTTCAAACAAAATACGCTCTTCATCATGACTTTCCATATAGCCCACGACCGCATTTTCATTCCACCCTCTAGCTTTGTAATAACTCCATTTAATATCACTGGCAATGCCCATAGCCGTATTGAAGAAGCTTCCTCTTAAGTTCCCCCACAACATCATTCCATAATCAGCCAATTCTGATTCTTCTGGATTTTCTGAAAAATGTTCCAAGATTACATAGGCCTCTGGATCAGCTTCCCAGATCACATCGGCAATGCGCTTTAAGATCGCAACGCGGCTCGCGTCATATTTTCCCCACTCAGATACATTTCCCAACGTGTTCTTTTGTGTGAGCCCTTTGGATAAATCCAATCTGTAACCATCAATATTAAATTCATCAATCCAATACGTTACCACACGGTCTACATAAGACTGAGTCAATGCACTTTCATGATTGAAGTCATAGCCTACATTATAATCATGTTTAGCTGTAGGATTGAGCCAGGGATTATCAGCCGTTGGCGATCCATAATCTCCTGTATTGTACAATCTCACCAATGAGTTTCTACCGAAATGGTGATTTAACACAATATCAAATATGACGGCTATCCCTCTTTGGTGACATGCATCTATTAATTTTTTTAATTGTTGCTCAGTCCCATAATATTTATCTACTGCCATCATAAAAGCAGGATTATAGCCCCAACTTAAATTACCCTCAAACTCCATAATCGGCATCAGTTCCAAAGCATTAATTCCCAAAGAATCTAGATAATCTAATTTATCAAGGACCGCTTGAAAAGTTCGCTGATCAGTAAAATCTCTTACCAAAAGCTCATAAATAACCAGATCTTCTTTTTTGGGCTTTTGAAAATCCGTGACCATCCAATCGTAAGGTACTTGGTCTGTTTGCAATACAGATACCTCAAATTTGGTTTCGTTTGCAGGATAAGGTTCAAGGTCGGAATATCTATTTTCATTGATGATTTGACTATCATCATATTGGGAAATTATTTTTTCGGAATAGGGATCAGCGATCAATAGTACTCCGTCTATCAGATATTGAAAACGATACTCCCGGCCCGGTTCTAAATCGTTAAGGGTTATCCAAAAATAATCATCGCCTTGATACATCTGATAATCCTTATTCAAGGACCAATCATTAAAGTCTCCCAAGACAAAAGCATTTCCTTTATCTGGTGCACTGAGCACCAAAGAAACACGAGTAGGATCTGCGGAATAATTAATCCCTGATTTTAACCCTTCAGGTACACTTAAACTTTCTGATAAGGGATCTACAATATAACTATGATTAAATATCACAGAATCATTGATCGTCGTGGCTAAAAGGGATAACTCATGTACTGACTGATCGGCAATGACTGTATGTTGAATTGTATAGGCATTGGTATCCATTTCAAATTGCAGGGCTCCATCAACATAATATGAAATATGGGCCCTTTCAGAAGTAATGAATTCAAGATCAATGCTGTCATTTTCCTGATATAATTTATATCTCGAGGAAACACTAACTACCCTCAAAACAAATCCATTATTAAGCTCTATGAATAGATCTCCTCCTCCGTCATCTTTGCCCTCCAACGAAGCATCGGCACTTCTAAAAACAAGGGCTACCTTAAGTATTTCTTCATCAGCGGGAACCCCATAATAGGCTCTAATCGAAGGGCCAATTTCCAATTCATATTTATTCTCATCAACCTTATTTAGCTGCGTCTCTGTAGTATTCTCTCCCCAGTTGGTCTTTACATATTTCCAATCCGTTGAGGAAGCGCTTTGATTCGTAATTACACCTGTATGTGCATATATTTCGCCTGAAAATCCTACAAGCCCTCCGGTCCCTTTAGTAGCATCAAAAGTGATCGTCACTGATGATAAATCGCTTGGGAATAGCGGAACTGATGTGACCACTTGTCCCCAAACAAAATTGACAAGAAAGCCAATTATTACTGATAAAGATAATCGTATGATGTGACCTTGCATAAGATTAATTCTTATAACTTATTCGAGTTGTATTGTGGCTTATCGGACGTGCTTAACACACATCGAGCTCCTCTCTTCTTAACTAAATTCTGAATAAACCTCACTTAATTTAAACCAAAAAACCACCAAAAAGCTTTTTTATGTTGAATTAATAGTGACAAAAACAAAGGCTTAAAGTAGCTTTTTTAAAGATACTAGGATAAAATAAAGGCCTCCAATTACTTGGAAGCCTTATTATAAAAAGAAGAAGAATTTATTCTATAGTTCCTGTCAAAGTCTTAAAGTCAAGGGAAACCTTCTGACCTGCTGTCACAACTGTTCTAGCCTGATCTCCGCCCGTGCCTCGGAATTCAATCGCTCCACTCTCAACGATAACAAATTCTGCTTGCCACCAATCAACCGCATCCGTAGTTTCCGATTTTGTCAAAGTAGAGGACGTGAAATGTATTCTTAGATCACCATCAGCGACTAATTCAGGAAAGAAAATAACGGAATCCGTTTTGGTGAATTTTTGTGCCTCCACCGCCGCATCCCATGATCCAAACGCATCTCCAATACCATAGATTCCAATGTCTTCAGTTACTTGAATGGTTTCTGTCTCCAAGTTTACCGTAATTGCATAATAACCAGGACCTCCAGGGATTGCTAGATTATCCCCACCTTTGGCAAATACACCTTCAACTGCATCTCCAGTTTTACCAAAATCACCATTCCATTCCATAACTGGAGAAAATTTGAATTCTGCCCCTCCTGCGGTATCAAGATATACCACTTTCCAAAACAAATGCTTGTTGTCATAAACAGGGATCAATGGCTGACCATTGTCCACCCAATCCCAACCGCCAATTGCACTACCTATCATGTACAAGGTTTCAGGATATTCGGCAAGCACCTCTGCATCACCTGTTTTTTCAACGGCCACAGACAAACTAAGACCTGGGCCATTTGAGTATGTGATCGTTACTTTATAAACACCATCGTTCCCCGTTGCAAATTCCATATTTGCTCCTCCTGCTACCACGTCATCCAATGTGCCTCCTATATTGGTAAAATATTTCAAACAAGTAGTGGCAGCCGCATCACATTCACCCTCTTCAAGATTAATATCCCAGTTGCTATTAAACCTAAATTTGTAAGGACCTTCTCTCATAGTTATACCTTCACCTACAAATACAACTTCCTCGGAGGACTTAGATATTTCATTAATTTGCTGGCCCACAGACCATCCTCCATCCGTAGCACTTCCTATAACCTCCCAGTATTCAATTGCTGTTAAGGCATATTGACTTGTTGAAGCATCGTACATGACATGGGCCAATTTACCTGTCTCAAACGGAGATGCTCCCTCACTATCCGCCTCTAAAGCTCCACTGAAAGACTCAATAGAGTCTCCAACAAAAACTTTGGTCCAAGCCCCCCCAAGAGCAGTGGTGGTCTCACCTTCTACCTTGACAAAACTATAACTTCCTGCGCCCATGTAAATGTAAGCCTCATAAAACCCATCCCGACTTTGAGTTGTAAATTCTGGTGCTTCTACCAAACCTGCTTGTAATAAATTAGCCGCTGTTGTATCACCTGAAACCGCTGACCCTACCATATAAATACCATCTGCAAGCACTGGTCCCGAATCCACAATATCATCTACAATATCATCGATCTGATCATCACTTAAGTCTACCGCTGGCGTGGTATCATCATCATCACTACATCCTACAAAAAATGCTAGGATTGCAATGGACATCATTATTGCTAAACTTTTTAAATTCATTTTCATTCCATTGTTTATTTTATTAAAATTTTATTTCGGTTTTTTTTACTGATTTTTTTTACTGATTTTTTTTACTGATTTTTTTTGACGTTAAATAAAATGTATCAAAACAAAGAAATTTTATCGTTAGAAATTTATCAAATACGGAAAAAAACAATGTTTCATAACATCCATGTTACAAATGATGTTGTTTTTGAATTATAAAAAAAATAATCTCAAAGTAAATGTTAATGTGGAAGTTTCGAAATCGGTTGCATTTGGAAAATAAATTATGATTCCTGTTTTTATTGCCTTCTCCTCTCCAAATTCAACGGAACTTATTCTTTTAAGCATTCGTGAAATCTCATTGTATTATTCAATATTTTTTTTGGGGAAATATTGATTGCCGTAAATACTTAAAACATCATCGTTTCTAACCACTATAAAAGCCCTCTTTTCAGCAATCATGATGGGTTCCATTTGAATTATTTGTCCTTCTAAATAAAGACCCATCACTGTCGAAGAGGCTACTTCCCAACCTTCACTGGTATTTAGCAATACCGTACCATAATCTTCACTATAACGCCCCTCAGCGATTGAGGATCCAAAAAAATTACCTGCCGCAAATACATCTATCCTCCCATCATCATTGATATCTACCAACAGCATATCTCTTATCATACTCACTTGAGCCTTCAAATCAAATGCCTTGAATGTAAATTGACCTTCATTATTCTCAAAAATTCCTGATCTCAACTCATTGGCCACTAAAACTTCCCCTCCATTCAATAGATCTTCACTGAACAGTTGCCTCAAAGGGGCTTCTGCGTACGTCTTATAATCCAAGAATTTCTTTTTTATCCCCGGAAGTTGTTTAGTTAAATCTTTTTTAGATACAAAAATGGATTCAACACCCTTTTTGTCGTAAGTTAAAATAGGGTCTTGCTGTCCGTTATCATCAAAATCGTTTAGATACATCCTCAAAGGTGCCTCATGCGTAGCTTGCAACTTGGAATTTAGTCCCAAATTCCCCACCAATAAATCTAAGTCTCCATCTTGATCATAATCCAGTGCTTTGACTGTTTGCCACCATCCTTGATCCTCAGATATACTCACCGGTGAAGCCAGCAACCCCTCATTTGCAAAACAAACTTTTATGGGCTGCCACATGGCAGCAAGGATCAAATCTTTTTCTCCATTGTTATCAATATCGGCCCAAAGAGCATCTTTAATCATGCCCCCATCTAAAAAATTAGCATCTCCTATTTTAGCGACCTCAAACTTTTGGCCTGCCCTATTTAATAGCAAATGACTTTTAGGACTCCTTCCATAATGCCATGGAACCGCTACTCTACCTATAAAAATATCTAAAAATCCATCATTATTTACATCATGAACGGCCACAACAGAGCCCGTCTCATACAAATTTGGCAACATATCATTCGCCTTCTCAAAAGAACCTTTGCCATCATTTAAATAAATTCTTGACAATTCATTGGGAGAGTTTTTATCAAACTCATTTCCCCCAGTAACCACCAAAAGATCGAGGTCACCATCGTTTTCTACATCAAAAAAGGCAGCATCTACATCCTCCAATATTTTGTCCTCCTCAAATGTTCTTACCAATTTAAATCCCGATGCTAGCTGCAGATACAAATGGGCAGACTGACCTCTTGCCCCACCCATAAAGAAGTCGTCTTGTCCATCTCCATTGACATCTCCAACACAAATCGCAGGGCCTTCTTGACTGTTCATATGTGGAATTAATGGCTCTCTGTTGAATTCAACAAATCTGTTTTCGTGATGTTTATAATCTATCCCCAATGAGGCAGTCACATTTTGAAATATCGTTTCCTTTAAATGAGGCTTTGACTGTTTTTTTGTAGGTTGTTGTTGTACCGGCATCCATAACTTCAAAAATTGATTTGCTTGGATGACCCCTTGTCGCTCCACAGACCCATTGGGCCATTCAATCAGTAAAGAATCGATCTGATTGGAAGCTCCTAAACCCATGATGATTTCGTTGGTTGTGCTTGACTGAAACCCCCGAACAGAAAACAATTCATACATTTGGATCTGCTCACCCACAAAGGCAGTCACCCGCGTACCCAACACAGGGGCTCCCTCTGCACCAAAAAATCGAAGCTTGAGGAAATTTGAGCCCTCATGATCCACGCCTTCACGAAGGGTTAGATTTTCTAATATATCAGCTTCCTCATTCAAATTATTCAATACCAAATCAAGATCTCCATCATTATCTAAATCCGCATAAGCAGCTCCATTGGTGATTTGAGCGTCCCCATTTGACCAACTTTCTGTTACATTTTCGAAGGTTAAATCTTGATTATTTGAAAAAAAATAATTTTTTACCTTTCCAAGCGGCATTTCTGAAACGAAAGCAGCATCAGATAAATTTGGATTATTTCGCACCTTATCACCTGAAATAAAATCAATATAATCTAAGTCATTGGGCCTTCTGGCGATTCCGTTTGATATGAAAATATCTTTCCATCCGTCATTATTGAAATCTGCAAATAATGGACCCCAACTCCAATCAGTTGCGTGAATGCCTGCAAGCATGGCTACATCAGAAAATTTTCCCCCTCTATTGAGCATCAACGTATTTCGACTGTATTGATTCATATAACCAAATTGTAATTTCATACGAAATATCTCGTAGGGATCTTCCCCGACAGAACGTTTCCGAACCACCTCATCTTCTGGAAGCATGTCCAATGTAATGATATCTACTAAACCATCATTGTTATAATCGGCAATGTCATTACCCATAGAAAAGCGACTGCTATGATGTGCCATATCAGTAAGCCGCTCCGTAAACGTTTTATCTCCGTTATTTATATAGAGGTAATCATTTTCGCTAAAATCATTTGAAATATAAAGATCTGTAAATCCATCTTCATTAAAATCTGAAAGTCCAATACCCAATCCATAACCTATTTGTGAAGAATAAATACCGGTGGTACTTGTGATGTCTTCAAAATAACCTCCGATGTTTTCAAATATTCGATCTCCAGACAGCTGATCAACATCAAGCCTCAGGTCTGCACGTCCATGACTCTTTTGTGTATGGACCGCATGATTCAATAAATAAAGATCTAAATCTCCATCTTTATCCATATCAAAAAAAGAAGATTGGGTAGAAAACCCACTAAAATCTAATCCATACTTCACCGAACTTTCGGTAAAAGTCAAATCTCCGTTATTTAGGTACAACTCATTATGCCCCTCGAGTCCCTTATATCCACTGACTCGGCATACATAAAGGTCGAGGAGGTTGTCCCCATTAACATCGACCATGTTGATTCCAGTCTTCCATTTACCCAGACTAGCGACGCCCGCACTTTCAGTGATGTCTTCAAATGAAAAAGACCCTTTATTCAGGTATAACTTATTAGACCCCTCATTTGAGCTGAAATAAATATCAAATAAGCCATCATTGTTGATGTCTCCGATGGAGACCCCACCCCCATTATAATAGTAGAGATAATCAATGATGTTAAAGTCTTCTTGATGCTCAAGTTTATTGACAAACAAAATATGGGACTGTGCCGAGGGCACTTCTAAAAACTTATAATCCCCCTCTTTTTTCTTCATGCATGAAGCAAGAAGTACAAGTATTGAACATCCTATAGATGCGATCTGTTTCAATCCTTTTTGATTTGAATTTGGGGTTGGTAGGCCTGTATTTGAGCATTGTTATTCGCTACCAATAGTATTTTCCCCTTCTGAGTGTCAATAAAAGATAAGTTTCTAACGCTTCCGTCCAGTATGATTCCAGATGCCGCTTGTCCTTTAATCACAAATTGTCCCGCACCGTCTCCAATCAACAACGTCCCATAGCTTGCGTCATACTGACCCATTTCTGGTTTAACGTCGTACAAATTCCCACCAAATAAAATATCTGAATAACCATCAAAATTAAAATCAGCCACCTCGACTGTATAGACACATGAATATTGTACTTCATCAGGTAGATCCATTTTTTCAAATTCCATCAACCCTTTATTCAGGAATATGGTGGAAGCCAGATGGCTCGTAGTCAAATCCAACGCTCCATTTAATCCTTTAGGACCGAATATGTCTGTGATTTCCTGATCTTTATAACTATCGTATTTTAAGTATTTCTTCTTAATACTGGGGATTTGCATGGATAAGTCGTGTCGAAGAGACAATGGAAATAATTTATCTCCCTCATATTGACATATAATTTGTTCAATGGTGCCATTGCGATCAAAGTCTTTTACCAGCATGTGCAGGGGTTTTTCTTCTGTGGCTTTGAAGCGTGAATTCAATCCATGATTTCCCAATATTAAATCTAACCTTCCATCTCCATTGAGATCTTCTATCTCCAAGACATTCCACCATCCATTGGATTGGGGCATCAAATCTATCCTGTTGTATCTACCTTGGTCGTTGATAAAAAAAGCAATGGGCATCCATTCTCCGACCACAATCAAATCAAGATCTTTATCATTGTCAATATCTGCCCATTTGGCATCTGTGATCATTCCTATTTCTTTCAAGTCAGGTGCTATGTCATTGGATACATTGGTATAATTCCCTTTACCATCATTATTCAAAATATACCCATTGCGCGGAAAACCGTAGGCCTCAGGTTGCAAACGACCTCCAACAAACAAATCTATATCTCCATCCTCATCATAATCAGCTGGAATCACTACAGAGGTACTTTCGAACTTATTTACAGGTAATATTTGCTTTGCTTTAGTAAAATTAAAATCATGATCTGAAAAATACAGTCGATCTCCTAACTGTGGTGCCCCCAACTGAAAGTCACTACCTCCACTGACTACGTAAAGATCCATAGAACCATCTCCATTGGCATCGAAAAAGGCACAATCAACATCTTCTGAACCCTTATCCTTAGCAAAAGTATCCAGAGCAATACGATCAAATGTTCCTGAAATATTTTGTAGGGCTAAATATCCTATTTGATCTTTCGCTCCCCCAATATATACATCATCCAGCCCATCATTGTTAATATCTGCAGTACACAAACAAGGACCTTGAGTAGAAATCATTTGAAACGTTAACCGATCACGATCAAAATCTACAAAAGTGTTTTCAATATGCTTATAGTCAGCTAATATTTTAGGATTTTGTACAAAATCAGGCATTGATTTTGTGGTTTTTTCTAGCTTGGATACTGCCGTAGATGCTGATATCCAAAGGTCTTGATCTACCTCAGTACTTCCCAGTAGGGTGGTCTTGCCCAAAGGCCAATTAATCCTAATAGAATCTACTTGGGTCACATTGCCTAAACCAATTAAAGGTCGGTGGTCAACCGTAGACTCAAAACCACGTGTAGGAAGATGCTCCAAATAATATTTATTTTTTCCCTCATAAACTGTAATATTAGTCCCCAAAGCTTGGGTATTTTTTCCTTCCCCTTGTAAGTTAAACCGCAAGTAATGGTGGTCAGGATACATCAGATTTGATTGATTTTCGTACAAAAAGAAAGGCATATTGGTATTGTTGACCACTAGGTCTAAATCTCCATCATTGTCTAAATCTCCATAAGCTGAGCCACTTGAAAAACTGGGGGTTGCCAAACCGAGTTGAGAAGCATGATTTTCAAAAGTTAGATTCTTGTTATTGAGATAGGCATGATTGGAAATCGGTACGCTTGGAATATAATCAATAAGCATTTTATAGTCCACTTTGCCACTCGAGGTTATTTTCTTTGAAACTTCGTCTTCAGTAATGTACCTCAAAAAATCTTGATTGGTCAAATCTTGATAAATCCCATTGGCAATAAAAATATCTTTGAATCCATCATTTTGAAAATCAAAAATAAGTGCGCCCCAACTCCAATCTGAAGCTTCCACCCCTGCGTATCTTCCAATTTCACTGAAAGATCCATCTCCTTTATTTAATTGCAATGTATTCCTGGTAAACTGATGGCCGTAACCATTTTGTAATGAATATTGAAATCGATCCCAACTGTCGAAAGTAGTTACTGTTTTGATACGTTCGTTGTTGTCTGGAAGCATATCCGTCACAAATACTTCCGGATAACCATCGTTGTTTAAGTCTGCTAAATCTGCTCCCATTGATGCCGCACTCGTACTCTTAATCCTATCCTCAAGTACTTCTTTGAATGTTCCGTTTCGATTATTGATATAAAGGTAATCTCGCTCAAAAAAATCATTGGAAACATAAATATCTAACCAGCCATCTCGATCCACGTCACCTACAGTAACTCCTAATCCAAAGCCGATAAGACTCCCATAGATATTGGCCTCTTCGCTGACATCCGTGAAATGATTCCCCTCATTTCTATATAATTTATCTCCACCCACCTGATCTCGATTTGGTCGTTCATTGCGCATCAGATTAAAACTCCCGATCGCCTGATAAGAATTATTAAGTAAGTACATGTCAACATCCCCGTCTTGATCATAATCAAAAAAAGCTGCATGCGTCGAAAACCCTTTATCATCTAATCCAAAGCCTGCTGCATTTTCGGAAAAGGTTCCGTCTCTGTTATTAATGAATAGTTCGTTTTGCTTGTTGTCCCCTTTAATATCACCGGAATTGCATACATAGATATCAAGCCATCCATCCCCATCAATGTCTACGACACATACCCCTGTACTCCAAGCTCGTGTGCCGGCGACTCCAGCAGTTTTGGTAATGTCTGTGAAATTTAAATTTCCATTGTTTTGATAGAGTCGATTGCTCGACATATTTGATATTAAATAAATATCACTCAAGCTGTCGTTATTGAAATCAGCAATGGCTACACCTCCTCCGTTGTAGAAATTACGGTATCTAAAAATATTAAATTCCTGATCAAAGATTAAGTCATTAGAAAAGTCTATTCCGGAAACATTTGCTGGGACTATCTTAAAAACATGGTTCTTTTTATCCGTTGAACATCCAAAAATGAGAACCATCAGGGCAAAAATAAAAAGTTGATTTAGCCTCATCAAATATCAAAATTTAAAGGATACTTTGTCAAGTCAGTGAAATATGCCACTATTAACCTATCATCTTTGATATGTAGATCTATTTGACGATTGCCATCAATTTTATAGTAATGTATTCCTTTTGACCCTTTTACTTTTATAAATGAATTTCCACCATACCATCTTTCAAGAATGGTCGGTAATACTTTAATAAGATCATCCGACTGCAAATCTTTATTCCAAGGTGCCCAAGCATAATAACCAAATGAACATTTATATTTGTTGGTCTTATTATTTTGAAATTCTGGATAAAAATTAAATGCAATTTTTTTATTCGATCCGTCCTCAAACACATACATTACAGACATATTTTCCGTACCATGGGTGACAATTCCTTGCCGATTAATCTTCCAACAATGATCAAAAAATTCTTTTCGCTCCATACCAAATCTCAGACCGAGAAACAACGAATCATTGATGACTCCACTCTTCAATTCACGTTGTGCTAGAGCTACTAAATCAGTATCTGACTTGCATCCTAAAAGGGCAATCAATATGGTTAATACAATACAATTAATTAACTTCATTTTTTACAAAAATTTTATTACTCCCATTATTAATTCCAAAAACGAGGGCTTGTTTATCTTTAATATATAAACTTTCAATACTGCGCACCTCTTCCGAAATACTTATTCCAGTTTTACTATTCATCACAAATTTAAATGAGTCTGATCCATTCCCCATACCCAAAGCCGTATGTCCCCCCATATTACTACCAATTTCTGGCTTGGCACGTAAAAAATTACCTGCTGCGAGTAAATCTATATACCCATCTGTATTAAAATCTTCTAAAAGGAAATCATAAATTGGAAATAATTGGAACTGATAAGGTAACTCAGCGATGTGATAATCAGCTTTTGGATGGTTCATCCACATGAAAGATCTTAATTCATTTACCTTGAGATGATAACCCCCTTTATCAAGTTTTTCTCCAAAAATGTCTTTTAAGGTAGCTGTTTTAAAATCTGAAAACTTTAGGTAGTCTTTCTTGATGTAAGGCAATTGCATACTTAGCTCTTTTAACTGTACCAACGGATATTCAATTTTATCATCAAACATGGAAACAATCAAATCAATAGACCCATTTTGATCAAAATCATTTACTAATAGACCTAAAGGATAATCTGTAGAGGCGTGATATCGCGAATTGGTACCTTGGTTCCCAAAAATCAAATCAACATAGCCATCTTCATTAAAATCCCCTTTGGCAATTGTATTGTATAAGCCTGCATATCCTCCAAGCTCAAATTGATCAGTAGCATCAATCAATTGATTTTGATGGGATTTGAAAACCTTGGGTGCCATCCAATGTCCCACCACAATTAATTCTTCTACCCCATCTTGATCAAGATCTGTAGTAAGCGCATCGGTGACCATTCCCAATTTCAGAAAAAGAGGGGCCCTATTCTGGGTCATATTGGTAAACTTACCTGAACCATCATTCTCTAAAAGGTGTGAGTTCGTAGGTACTCCATAGTAGCCTGCTCTTTGACGTCCCCCCACAAATAAATCCATATCTCCATCTTGATCGAAATCATAAGGAACAACAACGCTGCTAGATTCAAAGCCTTTATTTGGTAATTTTTGATGGCTATCTTTAAAAGCTCCGTGACCATCTCCAAAGAACAAATGATCCAATAAACCCAGTGCATACACATCAAACTCACTACTCCCTGAAGCGACGTATAGATCCAAATGACCATCTCCATTGGCATCAAAAAAAGCACAAGAGAGGTCCTCTGAAGATATCGCTTGATCAAAAGGTTTATTTATTTTTTGAAAACCCGCTTCATCTTGAATAAATAAGGCACCTGATTGACCTGAAGCCCCTCCTACATAGAGGTCAGCCCTACCGTCATGATTGACATCTGCTTTACATTGGCACGGTCCCTCACTTGAATTCATTTGAAATAACAAACGATCTTTGTCAAAATCAACATAAGGCTGTTCTTTGTGCGTAAAACTCAATAGGTCTGTCTGCTCTTTGAAAATTGTACTTTTTGTATCGTTGCGCTCAGCCATCTTTTGTTCTTCTTTTTGATCGAAGGATAGCCTTTCGTTGACGGGAACATCATAAAGAAGGGTTGAATACCCATCTGGCCAAATTATTTCGAGGGAATCTGGCTTGTCGGTCCCTAATCCAAATAAAATTTTGGTATCCACCGTAGATTCAAAACCTCGAAAGGGATTTAATTCCTGGTAAAAAATCTGTCCGCCCGCATATACTTTGATTTTTGAACCTATCGCTTGTGAATTTTGGCCCACTCCCTTGAGTTGAATCGTGAGATGGTTTTGGAGATTGTCCAGCTCTTGAGTGTTGTTTTGATAAATCCAGGAAGGCATGTTTACATTGTTGACTACCAAATCTAAATCGCCATCATTATCTAAGTCACCATAAGCTGCACCACTTGAAAAAGTGAGATCGGTAAGTCCCCACGCTCCTGCCTTATTTTCAAAAGTATTTTCTCCCCTATTATGAAATGCATAATTGGCCAAAGGCTCAGAGGGCATTAAATCAATCATGCTCTTGATGGCATCTTTTTTATTTTTAATGATGTTTTTTATTTGACCGGGTTGAGACATGAAATTGACGTAATCTAGATCCAAAAGGTCCTTGTAAATACCATTGGCGACAAAAATGTCTTTATATCCATCATTGTCCATATCAAAAATCAGCGCGCCCCAACTCCAATCAGTTGCTTCTACTCCTGCATATCTACCGATTTCAGAAAAAGTATTATTGCCATTGTTTAGTTGGAGAACATTTCTTCCAAATTGGTTGGCATATCCATTTTCCACCATAAGCTGATGCTTATCCCAACTTTGAAAAATCGCTTTTGAAACTAATCTTTCATGCTGTTCGGGCAGCATCTCAGTAACAAAAATTTCACTTAAGCCATCGTTATTTATATCAGCAAAATCTGCTCCCATAGAACCCAAGGACATTTCTTGAATATATTGCTCTATTGATTCAGTGAACCCTCCTTTTTGATCATTGATGTATAAGTAATCTCTTTCAAAAAAGTCATTAGACACATAAATGTCTGGCCAATGGTCTCTATTAATGTCCCCGATAGTCACTCCGAGACCGAATCCTATATCACTGGCATATATACCCGCTTCAGTCGTAACATCAGAGAAGTAACCTGAATCATTCCGTAACAACTTATTTCCTCCCAAGGAATCCGGTAGATTCCGCTGATCTTTAATCATATCATATCCTCCGACAGATTTAATTGAATTGTTCAATAAATAACAATCCAAATCTCCATCCTTGTCAAAATCGAAAAATGCAGCGTGACTGGAAAGTCCCTCATTATCTAATCCATATTGAACAGATTGCTCTTTAAAGGTCATATCTCCGTTATTGATGAACAGCTCATTATGCCGCTTATCCCCTCCTGGGGGGCCTGATTTACAAACATAAATATCTAGAAGTCCATCTCCGTTGATGTCTACCATGCTGACCCCTGCACTCCAAACATTTTGACTCATAAGGCCCGCCTGTTCGGTAATGTCTTCAAACTTCATCCCTCCTTTGTTGAGATACAATTTGTTTGAAACCTGATTACCACAAAAGAAGATATCTGGGCGTCCATCGTTATTGATGTCACCTATACCTACTCCCCCACCATTGTAGAAGTTCTTGTAAGTATAAGGATTGAGCTGCTCAGTATAAGACAATTTATTGTTAAAATCAATGCCCGATTGATTCTCCGTCAATCGCGTAAAACGCAGTTCTTGGGTTTGAGTACATGCCAATGTCAAAGACAATAATATGACAGTAAAGGACCTCATTTTTTTAAACAAAAATACCTAAAAAATAAAAAAGCAAGTGGAAACCCACTTGCTTTTTGTATAAAATTTACGTCAACTATCAGTAACCCGGATTCTGAACCAAAGTAGAATTAACATCTAGTTGTGGTTGTGGAATTGGGAACACATTGTAGGTTGAAGTAGATACTTCTTTCTCCCACCATGCATCATTAAACTTACCAAAGCGAATCAAATCTTGTCTTCTGCTCAATTCTGCAAACATTTCACGCCCTCGCTCTGCCAATAAATTATCAAGAGTAAGTGCAGCAAACGGTGTAACTTCAGCGCGCACTCTAATCTCATTTACCTCAGCTAGTGCCAGTGCATCATTTCCCAACCTGAGATTGGCCTCTGCTCTGATCAGCTTCATATCCCCCCAACGGTATATGACAAAATCATTGGACATACTGTTAGTTCCACCTGACTCGTAAGCGTATTTACCTATTCTGGCTCCACCTTGTCTCCATCCATTCGGATAGATTGTGTTGTGTTGAGGAGTAAAATTAAGCCCGGCACCATCAGGATCATCCTCATCAGCTGCTGGATCCTCAACTTGGGTGTTGTCGGGGAGGAGCTGAGGCCCTACCAAGAAATTACTTAATCTTGAATCAAGGGTTCCTCGACCATTAGGTTTTGTCAGATCCGACGGATCAGGGGTAGCAAGACCACTCCAAACGGCACCTGTGGTTCCTGGGTTATTTACCGTATCGATGTAAGAATTATAAAATTCCTCTACAGTAGCATACCCATTCCAAGGCTGTTCAGTAAATTCAAAAACACTTTGACTTGCATAATGTAACGTCATCATCGGCCAGTTAAACCCCTGAGCAAATACCTTATCATAAGGTACTACGAATATGTTCTCAGTTGAACCACTATTCTCTTGTTTAAAGTTGCTCGAATAAAGACCCTCTAATGAATATCCAAAAGTCTCAACCTGATCCACTGCGTTAATTGCTTTGGCCCATTCCGTGGTTGCTCCTCCTGAATAAACCTCCGCATTTATATACAACTTAGCTAGCGCTGCCCACGCTGTTGCTTGATTTACTCGAGCATAAGCATTACCACCAACGCTAGCATCTAAATCAGCAATAACAGCGACTAATTCAGTTTCCACAAAAGTATACACTTTTGTACGTCCTGTTTGAAAATCTGAGTCGTTTTTAGGTACGTCATCCGAAAATCCCGTCACCAAAGGAACATTTCCAAAAGCATCCATCGCCCACATATACCATATGGCTCTTACTGCCCTTAATTCATTGATATAGGCTGTTGAGTTGTCTGATTCGATATTTTCAAACTGTGCAATCAGTCGGTTTGCAGTATTGATACCCGAATAAAGGAATCCCCAAGTATTATTGAAAAAACTATTATCTGGTGTCCAATTATGCTGATGTAACTGGAGCAAAATTCCTCCATCATACCAATCTCCTCCTTTTGTGGCAATTACCATTTCATCAGATGCAATTTCATTTGATGACCACAAATTTGAGTGGTTCCCTATGCCATAAAATGAGGAATAGGCACCTCCTAATGCTGAAATAAATTCATCATCCGATTGGAAGAAATTTTCATCCGTAACATCGCTAAATAATTCTTCATCTAAATCTGTACATGCTGGGGCGAAGAAAAGCAACCCTAAGAGCATTACGTAAAACTTTTTGTCTAATATATTTTTCATGTTTCTTTTCATGTTTCAATTAAAAACCAATATTGATCCCTGCCGAAACAGTTCTTGTTGTGAAATAGGTATTTCTTCTTTCAATACCTGGAGCCAAAGCATTGTCCCCTTCAATATCTATATATCTTACCTCAGGATCAATTCCTGTGTAACCCGTCAGCACAAATGCATTTTGAACAGCCACGAAGATTCTCAAACTTCTAAACCCTGCATTGTTACTGCCAACCGGCATGGTATAACCCAAGGTTGCATTATCCAATTTTAAGAAATCTGCAGACTCAACATGTGTATCATTAACTGCAGCATCTGTTAAATTGGGATCTAAATCAGTACCTTTTACTACATTCCAGTTACTGATTACAGTAGGACTATAATTCTCATAGAACCCTCTGAATGAATTAAGCACATCATGTCCGAAAGCTCCCCGAAAGAATACATTTAAATCAAAATTACCAAAGGTTAGGCTGTTGTTCCACCCTATAGTAAAATCAGGTAATCCATTTCCTGCTACCTGCTTGTCATCATTACAATCACAAAAGGTGCCATCCCCGTCTAAATCTTTCATCGTAGGTGCACCAGTAGTCGCATCAGGTCCATCATAAACAGGCAACCAAAGCTGACCTAACTCTTCACCAACAGCTACACGAGCCAAATTTACAGCACTTTGCCCTGGAGACCCCATAGCACCCTGATACAATGGAGAAACTTCTAGCTTATCTATAATGGTTTTAAAGGTTGCAAAGTTTATACCTGTGTTGTAAGAAAAAGAGCCATTATCAACTACTTGGTAATTCAAGGTAATTTCTATTCCTGAATTGGTCATCTCACCTACGTTTTTCCAAGTTTGGTTATATAAATTTGGAGGAACAGGTACGTCAATCAAGAAAAGTAAATCTGAGGTCGTCCGCTGATACCAGTCAAAGCTACCAGAGAGCTTCCCGTTCATCACAGAGAAATCAAGACCCACATCAACTTCTGCTTTTTCTTCCCATTTCAAATCAGGATTAGGATTACTTTGTGGTCCGTAACTTGGTACAAAAGAACCTCCATAAAAGAAGCTACCACTAGGTCCATATCGTCTTTTAGATAGATAACTTTCCCCTGGCTGCGCACCTGTGATTCCAAAACTGGCTCTCAACTTTAATTGGTCTACACCACTCAAACTAAGAATATTATTCAAGTTGGCTCCTGCACTGACCGCTGGGAAGAGTCCCCATTTATTTTCTTCTCCAAATCTTGTCGAACCTTCTTGTCGAACACTAGCAGATACAAAATAGTTGTCTGAAATATTTAAGTTCACTCGACCAAAAAATGCAATCAACTTATTGGAATTAGCATAACTATTAGCATTGCCAAGACCGTTTGGAAAATCAAGAGATGCACCCATATTGTTGTATGTAAAAGCATCTGTAAGAAAGTTAGACCCTCCCATTCCAAAACCTTCATTGAAAAATTCTTGGTATGAATATCCTGCTAAAACAGTCAAATCAGTTCCACCAAAAGTTTTGTTATAGTTGAAAGTAGATTCAAACAGTTTATTTTCTGTACCTGCCCAATTACGACTGGCAACTCCATTCCGCCCATTTACAAAATAAGCTGATTTCTTGAAATATTGTGCTCGCTCATCAGTAGTTCGCTGTTCAGAATAAAAAACAGCAGCACTTAGACCATCTACCAAATCACTAAAATCATAGTCAACTTTTGCACTTCCCAATAGCCTCAAATCTGTACCCTGATTGATGTTTTGATCAGAAATAGAAACTGGATTGTAAAAATCAAAAATATCTCGTTCAGCATATCCACCTGTCGCCGCACCCCCCGTGATTCCTCCGCCAGAAGCATCAGCATATACTGGCATCGTTGGATTGGCTGCGATAGCATATCGGAACGATTCTGTAAATCCATATTCAGAGTCTTTAGATGTGGCAGAAATGTTCACATTGATTTTCATACGGTCATTTAACGCCTTTTGAGTTAAATTTAATCTAGCATTAAGCTGATTAAAGCCAGAATTCATTCCAACACCGGTCACATCTCTTACATTAATGGAAGCCCTGTAGGTTGTACTTTTAGCTCCTCCTGACATAGATATATTGTGAATTTGAGAAACACCCGTTTCTGTAACTTCATCCAACCAATCGGTACTTCCACCCAAGTCCACAGCTCCAGGAAGGGCTTTATACTCAGCTGCATCCATGAATTCAATGCTGTTAGCAACGCTCTCGAATGCAACAGATCCATTGTAATTGATAGCCGTTTTTCCGGATTCTCCCGTTTTGGTAGTAATGATGATTACCCCAGCAGATCCTCTCGATCCATAAATCGCGGCAGCAGAACCATCTTTCAAAACATCCATAGAAGCTATATCATTGGGATCTACTGTATTCAAAGATCCACCGATCACTCCATCAATTACGATAAGTGGAGAAGCATTGGCACCAAAAGTAGAAACCCCTCTTAACCTCAAGGTGTAGTTCCCATTGGGATCACCCCCTGGTCTTGCCACCGTCAATCCACCTACTTTACCCTGAATAAGCTGAACGGGATCGTTCACCATACCTTTGTTAAAGTCTTTAGCCTTAACACTGGTCACGGCGCTAGTCACCTCTTTCTTTTCTTGGGTTCCATAACCCGTCACGACGATCTCGTCTAGTTCTGCCAAATCAGATTCCATACTGGCGTCTATTATTGACCGAGAACCGATAACCGCTTCTTGAGAAAGTAGACCAATAAAAGTGAAAACTAACGTTCCACCTGCTTCAGGTACCTCTAATCGATAGTTACCGTCAAAATCAGTGATGGTTCCGGAACTCGTTCCTTTGAGGACCACATTGACCCCTGGAATTGCCGAACCGTCATCACTCGAAGTCACTTGACCTGTCACTGACCTTTGAGCCCATGCGGACAGCATTAGGAACAGCAAGGAAGTGCTTAAAAGCAAAATTTTCTTCTTCATTTTTATCTAATTTAAGTTTAATTAACAGCACAAGTCGAGCAATGTCAACTTTAGAAATTGTATTTTAAGCAATTTTTGAAGAAAAAAAAAGGATTTTATTATTAAATTCTTAAGCAAACGATTGCATTTTAATTTTATTTCATGAGTACCTCTTTTTAGTAAAGGAAATATGATGTTTTAGATTAATTAGTTTTTTTTCAAATCATGTAATGCTTTATAAATTGATTCCAGTGGGTAATTAGAACTAGATAAATGGAACATTCACATGAGAATTCAAAACCAAAGTAGCTTTGGAGGTAGTTTAAAAGCAGTCTTCAATGGCAGAGATTTCAAAGAAACTCGAAATCAGTCCATTTATTTTTTTACACTAAAAACCTAATTTATTAAATGGGATATATCCCGTATTCAAAAAATCTAATGCTGACAGATCTTATCAGGAACAGAAAAATTTGGATGTGCTGTATGCTCAAATAGGTGACTTGTTAGAAAGTTGAGAATATGAAAGGGAGACAAAATTGGATCAATCCCCAAGCTGTTCTAATCTCCATTGGTAAACAATGTAATTTATTTGGCACCCGTCACAGAAAAGCCTAAAAACGTGAAATATGAGGTTACAATTAGGGGCAAACATTTTTTGAAGACCTATAACAAGGATATTCGATTGATGATCAGCTATAATAAGGATTATATTCTTCATTTTAAAAAGGATTCATAGGTTATTCAAGCTGAATGAATAACCAAACCATCTATCTAAAATGAAGCCAATCTAAACTAGATACTGAGTTTTTCCATGGATTCAGAATGAGGTAAAGGAATTTTGCAGAAGCGATCGATACCTAAAGCATATCTGAAATCAGCATTTGTATAAACCAAGAGAATTTTGGGATCAATACTTGGAAAAACAGAAACATAGATTTCCATAAACGAAAAAGTTAGCGCCACCAATAATACTTGAATCGAACGGTTCTAGAAGACGCTTCAACATAATTTCATCTCAAATTAAAACTAGCAGATAATGGAATTGAACTTAATCAAAAGGTTGTTCAGCGTATAGATCGCTACCATCAAAACATCCCCCACTCAACCAAAGAGAGATCCGAAAGGAGATACAGAATAAGATTTAAATTGGCAGCATAAACAATGAAAATATTATTTTTATTACTCAACGATGCAAGCAATCTCCAATGATATAAAACGGGAAATTATTACGTAAATAAGTGTTTTTTAACTGTTTTACCCTCAATCTCGGTATAATTAAATCATATCATATTGATTCGATCATTTATATGGATAGTCAAGACAATAACCGAATCACGATAACAGACATTGCACAGGCCTTAAAAATTAACCCCTCTACGGTATCACGTGCGTTGTCTGATAGTTCTGTTGTTAAATCATCTACAAAAAAGAAGATTAAAGAATATGCCATAAAGCATAACTATCAGCCCAACTTTGCAGCACGCAGCTTACAAAAGAAAAAAACCTATACCATTTGCATACTACTACCAAAAGTGGTAGTTCACGAATTTTTTGGAAAGATACTTCTAGGTGTTCAAAGAGAAGCTCAAAAACATGGTTACCGTTGCTTGATTCTTCCCACTAATTACGATTTAAATCACGAAATTAATGAAATTAAAAATCTCCTAAATGGAGGTGCTGATGGAATCATTATGTGCTACCAAAGTGACGATACTTCTGATGATTATGTGCATAAATTAATTATAAGCAAAGATCCCATTGATTTTTGTTGATATCGCTCCTCCAAAGCTAAAAGTGTCAAAAGTAATTATTGATGATGTACATGCTGGATATAAAGCAACCAAACATCTCTTGGAAGCAGGTGCTTCCCAAATTGCCTGTGTCTCCGGCTCTCGAAATACAATCAATTTTCTGCGTGTAAAAGGCTACCTAAAAGCAATAAATGAATCGGGATTTGATCTGAATACCGATTTGATTATTTTTAATGAAAAATTAATTGAAGGAGAACAATGGGGCATGGTTCGCTCAAAAAAACTATTGAAAAAATATCCCCTATTAAATGGTGTCTTTGCTACTACTGATATGCTCGCCACCGGTTTAATTAAAGTAGCCAAAAAACAAAACTTAAGAGTTCCTGAAGACATAAAAGTGATTGGATTTAGTAATTGGGCTATTTCTATGCTCTATGAGCCCTCCATCTCCACCGTAGATCAGCCGGGTTATGAAATGGGTCAAAAGGCGGCTCAATTGCTTTTTTCGAAAATCAATACCCCTACAAAAGTAAGAGCAAAAACTGTAATAATTGAAACGGAGGTAATCCAAAGAGAAAGTTCCAAAGTCAACTGACTTTTTTACATCCACCCAACATTCCAAAAATCAATTACTGCTCTATTTTCAAACGAGCAATGGTTAAGTTGCCTGTATTGGGGATCATCATCCATTGAGCATCATCAATGGGAAGCATCCGACCATAGCTCAGATGAAGCTGACTCTGGAAAAATTCAAAGGTTTGGAATATGCCCACTTTGGACGTCCCTAGCAAAATACCCCCTGTACTTGCATCATACGAGCCAATGGCATTAGAGACATTTTTGTCATTGGAAACCATCATAATATCTATGTACGCATCGCTATTTAGATCGCCAACCCAAAGATCGTTGATAGGGCTCATCTGGGCTTCAAAAGGCAAAGGAATACCCTTATAATGTTGTTCATCAGATAAAAAAAGCATCGACCGTAATTCATAAATATTTTTCTCAATGAGCATTGATGGATTATACCATGGGCCTAGTAGACTCTGAATATCGGTCACCTTGCTAAAATCAGTATAGCTCACAAACTGTTTTTTCAACTCGGGCATCTGATCTATAAGTTCGTCTCTAGTCGCGAAAGGCGTTGGCATACCCTCCAAAGTATAATAAATGATGGGATCTGTTTGACCATTTTGATCAAAATCATCTAAATACAAGCGGATTGGCTTTGTCGAAGACGCTTTAAATTTTGAATTTAAGCCTAAATTACCTGCAATAATATCGGGCCTTTGATCCCCGTTGAGATCTGCTATGGCTAAGGTATTGTACCAACCCTGTGTACGCTCAAGTCCATAATCTTTGGTTTTATTGATTAAAAACCCCACCTCATTGATCCATACCCGGATGGGACTCCAAAAACCACAGGTCACTAAGTCTTGAATACCATCTTGGTTCATATCCACCCAAGTGGCATCGGTAATCATGTCTGCTTCGAGTACTTGACCTACCGAAAAGGCACCCAATCCATCATTGATCAATACGTAGCTCTTGGGAGATATGCCATAGGCACCTGTGATGTTCAGCGTTCCAACAAATAAATCTAAGTCACCATCTTGGTCGATATCGGAAGGCGATACGACCTTGCCGCTCGACCGGGGTAAGGATTGCTCAGCTCTGATAAAGTCTAAAATTTCGACTCCAAAATAAATACGATCCTCAAGCGCTTCATGGCCCTCTAAAAATCGGTTACCTCCACTAGTAACATACAGATCCAAAATACCATCGCCATTGTAATCCCCAACAGCTGAAGCCACATCCTCATATTTCGCATCTTTTTCAAAAACAGATATACTCATTTTCTTAAACCCATGGTCCGTTTGGATTAACAAATATCCAGCTTCACCATGGGGCCCTCCGATATAAAAATCCATCTTGCCATCGGCATTAAAATCAGCTCCAGAAACGGCAACGCCTTCTTGACTTAATTTTTCTGGAATTAAAGGTTCATAATTGTAATCCTGATAATCATCTTCTAGGATTGAATAGGCCAAAGGTTGCATATCAATGGTAGCTGTATTCTTTTTCTTAAGTCGTTCAGGAAAGGTTTTTTCGCGTTCGAAAGAAAGATAAACCAGTTGGTCTACTGCTAACTGATCATATTTTGTCACATAGCCATTTGGCCATTTAATCAAAAGGCTGTCTATGGTTTGATTGAGACCTAATCCAAAATGTAGCTGATGAGAACCTGACGACTGAAATCCGCGAACAGGATAATACGATTGTGATTGTACCTGATCTCCACTAAAAAGGATGCCCTGAGTGCCCATCACAGAAGCTGAATCCAAGTGGGGAAATCTCAGTGTCAAATAATGCATACTGTCTATTTCATTGGTCTTATTTTCGTATAGTCCAATGGGCTCATTTATGTTCGAAACTAACAAATCCAAATCGCCATCCTTATCTAAATCCGCAGCAACCGCTGACCCAGAAAATCCAGGCTTAGCCAAACCCCATTCTTCTGCCTGTTCTTCAAAGACTAAATTTCCGATTTGTTTAAATAGTCGATTGGGAGTCTTTCTAGATGGCATTTTGTCAATCAACCATCGTTCCACACTGTCCTTTTGAGTCCCTTGATAAGCAGTCAAATTGGCATTGCTTAAATAGTTCATATAATCCAAATCATTGCCTCTTTTGAAAATTCCATTGGTGATGAAAATATCAGGAATGCTGTTGTTGTCAAAGTCATCAATCAATACCGACCAACTCCAGTCTGTCGCCTCAAGTCCCGTCATCAGCGCCACATCTCCAAAATGCTCATCCCCCAAGTTTAAGTGCAAATTGTTACGAGCGAACTGTTTTTGGTAACCATAACTTCCCTTAATCGTAGCAATCTTTTCTGAATCCTCAAAAGCAGATTTCAGCCTAATCTCACGTTCATAAGGCAACATATCGACCGTAAATATTTCCGGTTTTGTATCTCCATTGAGATCTTGGATATCTACGCCCATGGTAAATCGACTGGTATGTGGCAGAATTTCTTTCAATCGTTCCTTGAAAGTACCATCGCGCTGATTGATGTATAAATAATCATCTTCATGAAAATCATTACCCACATATAGATCTGGCCAGTTGTCCCCATTAATATCTGAAACCATCACAGCCAAACCGTAACCTTGGGTAGCCCCCAATATTCCTACCGTAACCGATACGTCTTCGAACCCTAACTTGCCTTCATTTAGCCTGTTTTTAAATAAATAATCCCCCGCCAAACTATCTCTGGTATGTCTCGTTTCAGCAGGACTAAAAGAACGGGTAAAATGAGCCGCGTGAGTAAGTAAGAAAAGATCTAAGTCGCCGTCTTTGTCGTAGTCAAAGAAAACAGATTGCGTACTGTATCCAGAAAAGTCTAATCCATACGCTTGCGCCTTTTCAGAGAAGGTGCCATCTTTATTATTAATAAATAACTTATTGGTTCCTTTAAATTTTTTATAGTTCCCCACCTGACAGACATAAATATCAAGCCAACCATCTAAATTGACATCGGCCATGGTAACACCTGTTGACCAATGAGGGTCGTCAGGAAAATTGAGACGAGATGTTATATTTTTAAACTTTAGGCCTCCCAAATTCAAATAAAGCTGATCAGGCACTTGATTACCGGATAAATAAATATCTTCTAAACCATCATTGTTGATGTCTCCAACCGCAATCCCTCCTCCGTTGTAATAGTATAGGTATTCGAGAATATTTTCATCTTCAGTATCCACCAAGTCATTGCTGAAATTGATTCCTGATACTTGGGGATTCAATAATGTGAATCGTGTAGGTTGGGACTCCTGGCATCCTACAAGAGATGCAATGATCATCAAAAAAATGATGAGATACCGTCCACTTATGTTCATAATGCCAAGCTCCATTTTTTTATGCGATTGTAGTGCTCTTCTTCTCTCAAATGAAGCATCACAAAAATAACTTTATTATTAAGGAGAGAAGTGCTGCGTAAATTTTAGTTCACCTTTTTCTAAGCAAGCTATATTCAATTTTCTTTTTAATCATGTAAGAACAAATTTTCAATCGAGGTTTTAAAAAGTTTGGCCATTTTAAATGCGGTTGGCAAACTTGGATCAAACTTCTCTTTTTCTATCGCATTGATTGCTTGGCGAGAAATCCCTATGATTTCTGCCAATTCTTCCTGAGTTAAGCCTCTCTGTTTTCTTAATTCTCTGATTTTATTCTTCATCTGTAGCGTAGTGAATTAAATAACATCGAAACCCCATATGAAAAACAAGTAAACATAATTAAATACTCTCCCTCGGGCTCTGAATGAATCACACCAAAATCGAACGAAACTTCATATGAAATACCAACAATCACTGTCAAACCTAAGGTAAGTGCCATTGATTCTAAATGAATTTTTCTTTGAAGTTCATCATAGAGGTTAAATAAATTTTTATTGGCTACGATTAATACAATACCAAGAGCAAAATTTATAAGAAGACCTATTTTAGTTAATGTCAAGCTCTCCCATAAATTGTTGACGCCAAAAGATAAAAAGGCAAGCGTTCCAACCCAAGCAGATGCCCATATCGCCAAATATTTTGTTTTTTTCTTTAATAGCTGTTTAACATTCTTTATTTCATTCATAAGTAAATATATTTTGTAAGGTCTACTTGACAAAAGTAATATAAATTCTTTTATAATGTAATGTTTACTTGACTTTTTGTAAAAACAAAAAACCTCACTTTCAAAAGTAAGGTTTAAATGGTGGGCGCTGAGGGATTCGAACCCCCGACCCCCTCGGTGTAAACGAGGTGCTCTGAACCAACTGAGCTAAGCGCCCTAAAAATGGATTGCAAAAGTAACGGAGTTATCATTTATTGCAAACAAATATGAATTTATTTTACACTAACTGATAGCAACTTCTAAATACTTATTGAAGGGATGAATCATCTCGCCCAAAGTAATCAATCGAGACAAATGATGGGATGAATGAAAAGAATGGTCGGTTAGGTCTTTTTTCACCAAAAAGGATTTTAATCTCAATAATGCAATCTCTGGATGATCTGAAGAGTAGCCTTTTGGACTGGTCTTCAAAGCCTGGCCTCTAATGGTTCCGAAGGTTTTAAAAAAAGAGACTTCCGATATGATCGACTTAAGTGCTGATGCGTTGTAATCAATCTCTTGCCTTATTTTTTTAAGCTTGTCTGGACTGGGCATGTACATGCCTCCCGCAAAAAATGATTTACCAGGAGCAATGTGTAGGTAATAAGAAGGATTTCCTGTTTTTCTTCCTCCCGCAGTAATCGCAGCTCCAAAATTGGTTTTATAAGGGTCTTTATTGTGACTAAATCGAATATCTCGATTGATGCGAAATAGGCAATCTTTGGGCTGTAAGCCTGCGATACCCGAATCAAACTGACTAATTCCATTGATCAATTGCAGGATCAGTTCAGTAACCTCCGTCTTACATTCCAGATAAAGGTCTCTATGGTCTTGCATCCATTCACGATTGTTGTGCTTCTTTAGTTCCTTTAAAAATTGAAAAACTTGCTCCATACTAGTTAATTAAAAGATGAGACAACCAGCTCCAATTCGATCGATCTTGATGCCTTTATTAAAACGGCAGTATGCTCAAAGGACATCTCTTTGACAAAATGAGTAACCTCTGTGGCAGTGCCGAACCATTTAACTTCTGGAAAACGGTCCTTGATCAAGGCCATCTGGGGGCCTACCGTGATGATCATTCTTAATCCCATTTGATCTGCTTCTTGAAGTAATTGAAAATGCGCCTCTTCACTATCTTCTAACTCATTCATATCTCCTAAAATAGCTACCTTATCTCCTTCAAATGCGTCTAAACTATTCAATGCTACCCGCATGGAATCCGGATTTGCGTTGTACGCATCAAGAAGTATCTGATTCGTTCCTTTTAATAACAATTGAGATCGCATATTATCCGACTGGTAGTTATTTACCGCATCAAGTAGTAATTCCTCTTCAACTTCAAAGTAAGTACCTACGGCAAGGGCTGCGGCTAAATTCATGTAGTTGTACGCACCCAGAAGATGGGTCTGATGGGTCACTTCAGCCCTCTCGTAAGATAGCATGGGCTGCGCAGCAACGAACTTCATAGCATCACTGGGATACAATATCTTCCCTTCAAATCTTTTGGCCATATTGGCCAGTACTTTATCTTCTATGTTTATGAAAGGCAATCCCTGAGACGTTCGAAGATATTCAAACAACTCACTCTTCCCTCTAATAACTCCTTCAAATCCACCAAAAGTAGCCGTATGGGCAGATCCAATGTTGGTGATTAAACCATGGGTAGGTCTAGCCATCTGACATAATTCATTGATTTCACCGACATGATTGGCGCCCATTTCGATGATTACCATTTGGGTCTGTGGGGTAATTCCCAGGAGGGTCAACGGAACGCCAATGTGATTATTTAAATTTCCCTTGGTTGCGTGGGTTATGTATTTTTTACTCAATGCCCGAAACATTAACTCCTTGGTCGTGGTTTTTCCATTAGACCCTGTCAAACCAATCAAGGGTTTTTTATAAAATGCGCGGTGAAACTTCGCCAAACTTTGTAGGGCCTTTAATGTATCTTCACAATAAATAATTTTTGGATCATTGGCCTCATCAGGATCATCTATAACCGCAAAGGATGCTCCTTTCTCTAAGGCAGCCGCAGCATATTTACTCCCTTTAAAATTTGGACCATTAAGTCCAAAAAAAAGCGCGCCTTCAGCCACGGTGCGACTATCAATAGATACGCTGCTACATAATAAAAACTTGGAATACAGATATTCTATGAATTTTTCCATGGATCAAATATAAATTGCACTAAACAATTATTATGATGAGATCAGTATTGATTTATGAATCAACCGATGAGCTTTCTATGGGAAGTTATCACAGTCCCATCATTCAAGCGCTCTCAAAATTAACAAATCCCCCTGACTACTTTCATTTAGACGCCTTCTCTGATGCTTCATTTTTTGAATGGGCCTCCCAGTTCATAGTTGAAAATCCTGATTGCTTAATCATTTTAACTTTTGAATCGGGCCACCGCATCAATGGATTGAGTAAAATCTTGAATCAAGTCCTGCAAAATACTCAAGAACATACCCTAATCAGTTTAAACACTTGTGTATTATTGGAAAAGTTAAAGCAAAAAATACCCATTAGTTTTTTTGAAGCATACGACCCTTTTATTCAAAAAATAAGCCTACTCCTTAAAGAAAATTAAAGGAATCAGCCTCTTTTTGAAAGGGAAACGTACTCCTAAAAAGATCCAAGCCCTCCTTACTCAATACAGTAGTCGAAGTGGTAACTGATGTTCCGAGATCTGCCTGTCGATCTCCTAAGAAATCATAGACTCCAGAATGCCCATGATACTCCAATCCGTTGCCATCTATGCCCGTCCGATTGACCCCGACGCAATAACTTTGATTCTCTATCGCCCGTGCACTCAACAAAGTATCCCAAGCATTGATTCTCATTTTTGGCCAGCTGGCCACATAAATTAACAAATCATATTCATATAAATCTGGGCCCTGATATTTCAATCTAGACCAAGCCGGAAACCTGAGATCATAACAGATCAGCGGACAGATCTTCCAGCCCTTTATGGTGATTATAGACTTCTCCACTCCTGGCTCAAAAAAGTCTTGCTCCCTTCCCAAAGTAAATAAATGCTTTTTATCATACTTGCCGTACTTACCCTCTGGATACACAGCATATAAGCGATTAAAATAATTATTCTTTTCTTTAACTATGTAAGACCCCATGATGACCGCCTTCTTTTGATCCGCCATTTGCACCATCCATCGAAAAGTTTTGAAATGTGGAGGCTCTGATAACTGCTTTGCATTCATTGTAAACCCTGTAGAAAACATTTCAGGTAAAATAATCAGATCTGTTTCCTCCGAAATAGCCCATATTTTTTCTTCAAAATGAGCCAGGTTGGCCTCAATGTTTTCCCAATATAAATCAGATTGAATCAGGCTTATTTTTAAATCTGTCATTTTCGATGAGGTACTTTGACCCTGTATTCTGCATCTACTTTTCCCTTACTGATGTTTGTCAATTTACCTTTAAGTAACCTTCTCTTAAAAGCTGAGATATGATCTGTAAATAGTATGCCCTCGATATGATCGTACTCATGCTGAATAATACGAGCATCTACTCCATCAAATTCACGGGTATGTTGTTTCCAGTGCTCATCAAAAAAAGTAATTTTTACATGGGGCGCGCGCAGAACATCTTCCCTGATACCCGGAATACTCAAACAGCCTTCCTCAAATGGCCATTTTTCGCCATACTCCTCAATGATTTCCGGATTAATAAACACTTGCCTCAATCCCGGCTCACTGGGCTCTTCTGACGCCTTCATCGGAGTACTGTCCATCACAAATAGTCTCAAAGGCTTCCCAATTTGAGGGGCTGCCAACCCTACCCCACTGGCATGAGACATGGTTTCAAACATATCTGCAACAAGTACTGACACGTCCTCTTGATCTGAAGCAACCTCATTTGCAGGTTTTTTTAGAATAGGATCGCCATAAAGCGTAATAGGATATATCATGTTTTGGATTCCATATAGGATTGTAAAATTAATACGGCACTGACTTGATCGATGGCAAGCTTATCTCGTCTCCCTTTTTTCTTAACACCGCTCTCAATGAGCGCCGTCATGGCCAAGTTTGAAGTATTCCACTCGTCCTGTAAAGCCAAGGGCATCTCAGGAAATAATTTCTTAAATCTATTCAAAAAAGCCCTCACAAGTGGCGTATTATTGGTGTCAGATCCATCTCTTTGCTTGGGCCAACCAACTACCACCTTTTCTACCTCTTCTTTTTCAAAATATTGGGTTAAAAAATCGAAAATGTGATGGGTTAATAACGCATCGAGTGGTGTAGCTATGATCCCCAAAGGGTCCGTAGTGGCTATACCACTTCGCTTCGAACCATAATCTATTGCTAAAATGCGTCCCATTAGTTATCGGCTGTGTGCTGCTTAATCTCAGCCCAAATTTGTTTTTCCATTGCGATCGCCTTTGGAAACAGAAGTTGATCCTCTATTTCGGCATGAAACTGTAAAAGCTGATCAAATACCTGAAATTCTTTCTTAACAAGACCCATGATGAATGCTGTCTCCGGGAGTTCCGCTACCAACGCCCTCATACTTTTCATTTCATCTTCATCTTTATGATCTAAAGCTATGGTTGCTAAATTAATCTCCCTCAGCCGATATAATTTTTTTAAGGGATTGATCACTTTACCTTGTTTTATCCCCACTAAAGTCTTAATGTAATCAAATAATCCATCTTCCTCCTCATGGATATGGGTAACGAAATCTTCAAAAAAGAGTGGAAATACTAATTTAAGATCTCTAATCAGCGGTGCTGGACCTTTTAACTTATCAATTAAAGCACCAATATAGGGTAAACATTCCTTGATGAAAGTAACATGTGATTGTTTTAAATAGTTAATGAGCTCCCCTAAAGAACGTTTTTTGAGATCTTCATAAGTTGATTTTGTATTGAGCTCTTCTAATTCAAAAGCTTTTACAATCGCTTTTTGGTTCCATTTGAATGCTTTACAAACCTCCGCTAAAGATCGATCATAATGTACTTCGAAATCGACACCTAAACTGTGCAAAACCCTCCCATGAGTAGGGTTTTCTGCAAGAAGCATTGAAATCGTTTTGTCTATCATTTGCATGGTACTACAAATATAAAAATTCGAAAATCATCCACACCAAAAAAAAAATCAAATTTCAAAAGCCTGCCTCTAATATTTTATTTTGACCGATCTTTACATTTTTTAAATGAAGAGTATATTATGCAAAATTCGCGAGCTAGTCAAACCAACAAATTACTCCTTTACATAAGTCTATCGATTTGCCTAGGTGTGCTTATTGGTACCCAAATAACTGAACTAGACGCTGAAAAAACATTTTTCAATAAAAATTTCAATAAATTAAAAAAAATTATATCTTATATTGAAGAGGACTATGTAGATGAAGTGTCGGAAGATGAAATGGTAGAAACAGTCATTGAGGAGATGCTTGCCAAATTAGATCCTCATTCATCTTATATCAATGCGGAGAATAGTGCTTATATGAACGCGCAACTCCAAGGTAATTTTGACGGCATAGGTATTGAATTTAATATTTTTCATGATACCATAAACGTAATATCTCCGCTAAGTGGTGGCCCCTCAGAAAAATTAGGGATAAAATCCGGTGATAAAATTATCCGTGTAAATGAAGATATTGTTGCTGGCGTTGGAATGAAAAATAGTGATGTGGTCAAAAGACTAAGGGGCCCCAAAGGATCTAGCGTAGCTGTTTATATTCAACGCCATGGACAAAAAGAACTGCTCAAATTTAATATTGAAAGAGACGTTATTCCACAATATTCAGTAGATGCTCATTATATGGTGGATGATGAGATAGGTTATATTAAAATAAGTAGATTTTCAGCGACCACCTTTAAAGAATTCAAAGTAGCCCTTGAGGCCTTGAACCAAATGAATATGTCCAAACTTATCTTAGATCTTACAGGCAATCCGGGAGGCTACATGGACCGAGCAATCTCAATGGTAGATGAATTTCTAGAAGAAAATAAAATGATCGTTTATACCAAAGGGAAACAAGATCGGTTTAATAATGTCCACCGATCGACCCCTCGTGGAACCTTTAAAAAAGGTGCATTAATTGTGCTAGTTGATGAAGGCTCCGCATCCGCCTCAGAAATTGTTGCTGGTGCATTACAGGACCACGACCGGGCCCTCATTGTAGGGCGTCGAACTTTTGGTAAAGGGCTGGTTCAAATGCCTATTGATCTTGGAGATGGTAGTCAATTAAGGTTAACCATCTCGAGGTACTATACACCGAGCGGTCGGTGCATTCAAAAGCCTTATGAAAATACACTAACTGAATACCGAGAAGAATATTATGAACGGTTTGCCAGCGGTGAGATGTTCGTGAAGGACAGTATGCAAATCAACGATACCTTGATTTATCAAACCGAAAACGGTAGAACGGTTTATGGAGGCGGGGGCATCGTCCCAGATTATTTTGTGGCCTACGATACCAGCCAAAATAGTGCCTATTTGAATGCATTATTTACGTCAAACACCCTCGCCGAATATGCCTTGTCCTATGCTACAGCAAATGAAAAATATTTAAAAGAATTGGGATTACAAACGTTTATCTCTGATTATCAAATAAGCACACAGCAGTTGAGAGAAATCCAATTGCAAGCCGATAAAAATGGTGTCGCCTTTAATCCCTCTCAATTTGAACTTTCAAAAGAACGAATGCAACTTTTAATAAAGGCTTACATTGGACGTCGAATTTGGAAAAGTGAAGGTTTTTATCCTGTTTATAACAATGGAGATGAAATTTTCATGCAAGCTAAGGCCTTATTTGATCAAGCTGATCGACTTATTGCCTATTGAATACAATCTGTGATTTTTGCCCTAAAAGCAATTTAATACCCCACCCATCCATGTTATAAGGTTGTTCACTCCTTTAGAAAGATCTGTTTGGGTTCATTTCAAGTTAAAATCAGCATTTCTTTAAACTTCAAATCTGTTTTTCAATGAATTTATATTAGTTTTACCTCATTCTAAAAATAAAACAATGAACATACAAGATAGTGAACTAAACTTTTTAGCCCTTTGGGCAGAAATCATGCAAGTGCTGATTGTAGCCCTTCTGGTTATTTCGGTTTTCTCTGTAGTCATCTATTGGATCCGATACAATTCTAAAAAATCCATGAAGGCAAAATTTGATCTTGCTAGTACTTCTGAAATAAAAGTGCTTCGCTTTTCCCAATTCATGATCGCTGTAGCCATTTTTTGTTTGGTTAACATTCAACAAGAAGAAATTGTCACTAGAACGCCCTTCCCTTGGTTTATCATTAGAGCCTTTATGGGTGTTTGTTTTGGAACCTTATATGGGTACATCGCTCATCTTATATTTACCTACTATTATCCGGGGAGAATTAGGGCGAGACTTGATAAATTAAGATATACACCACGTATAAATCCAAAAACAGGTAATAAAATGAAGTTACTCAGTGAGGAGGAAGAAGATGTATATCTCGATGAAGGCATGCAGGCTGAGGAAAATGTTTTTTCCGTGGATTACGATGTTTGGATTGATGAAGCGTCAGGCGATACCCATATTGAAAAGTACAAAGGACATTTGAATGCGCATGAATGTGATAATTGCGGCTTTCAAACGCTGCGTCTCATCAAAGAAGAAGTAGCCGAAGAAGCTACTGAATTTTGGGATGGAAGCGTCAATCAGGAATACAATTGCTCTTATTGTGGAAGGGTTAAAAGAAAAACAATTGCCCTAACCTTTAAGGTCAAAGAAAATGCGTCTGAAACGAGCCGATTGATAGCCAACCCACTGGCCAATAATAAAGAAGTAGAAGCAGTTAAAATTGAGATCTTTAGCAATAAAGGAGATACCAAAATGTTCAACTTTCAAAATGTTGAACAAGCACAAAAATTTTTGGAAGAATTTGATTTTGAAAAAATAGAAGATTAATACGGATAGCTCATCAACGCCCTTTAATCTTTAGCTGTTGACAAATCCCATGATTAACCCGGCTAAAATCACAAAGGGCGCTGGGATTTTAGTAAAGAATAAGATCCCAAACGTGCCTAAAATTAACCCATAATTTATTCCTGAAACAGGAATGGGTTCTAACAAGTAGAGGGTCGCCGCGATTACCAAACCTGAACTGACTGCATTAATTCCCTCCAAAGAAGCTTTAATCATTCGATATCTTTTGACATCTTCCCAAAACTTTGAAACAAAGAAAATCAGAAAAGTACCCGGCAAAAAAATGCCTGCTGCTGCAAGTAGGCCTCCTAGAATTTGCCCTCCCGTACCCCAATCAGACATAATCAGGGCACCCAAATAAGCTGCAAAAGAAAATGTAGGTCCTGGCACTGCTTGAACAAGGGCATAACCCGAAATAAACTCTTCGGAGGTAAGTAAGGCTTTAAATTCCACCAATTCTGTAAAAAGTAAAGGAATAAGGACTTGGCCTCCACCAAAAATTAAAGACCCATTACGGTAAAAGTTCTCGAAAATTTTAACGGGTAGAAAATTAAAAAATGTACCCAATATTCCCGCTATTGATAAGACGGCGGCCCAAGCGATAAAGTGGGTCCAATTAATATTCAATGGTAATTTTTCAGACTCGGGTTGCTGTTTGTATTTAAAAGCAGTTACACAACCTCCTAATAATAATAAAACAGGAAAAGCATAAGGCGAACGTAAATAAAAGGAACAAACTGCAGCAAAAGCCATCAAGAGGTAACCTTCCTTACTCGAAACCACACTACTTGAAATCCGATATGCCGAATAGGCTACAATGCCCACCGCCATCGGTTGAACATATCTCAAAAATTCTAAAGATATATTTTGATCATTAAAAATATCAACGGTAAGCGCCGCAGCCGTCATCAATAACACCGCAGGCAATACCCAAACTAAAAGTGTTAAATAAGCCAATTTAGATCCACCTATTTTGTAACCCAACGCCGTTATTGTTTGTGTAGAAGTAGGACCAGGTAAAATTTGACACAAGGCAAAAAGCTCAATCAAATCCGTTTCTGATAAATAAGCCCGCTTTTTAACCAGCATATCCAAAAACATAGCAATATGAGCTTGAGGTCCCCCAAATGCTGATACCGATAGTATTAAAACATCACGTAAAAAAATGATATATCTTACCCGTCTAATAGTCAATTAATTGCTGTTATTTTAACCATTGGATTGGGCCTTTCACTTGAAAACTTGAGATAAAACCTTCAATGACTTAATCTCGCCAAAATTTTCCACATGAAGGCTATAGTAATTAATAATGTGTTTTAATGCCGTACTTCTTAACATTCCCGTAGTCGGCTCACTGGTGTAGCGTTCCGATCGGATAATATTATTCAAATATATATAAAGTGGTGAACTTAAATTCTCCTTAAAGGGGAGTAAACGCTCAACTGACTGAATAAAAAACCCTAAATATCTGGCATATTTTATTGAGAAATAAACGTGAAAAGACTCAAAGTCTTCTTTTAATCCATCAAAAATAATAATTTCATTCTTTAAGAACTGATACAGGTCCCGATTCTCACTTCGTTCATGAAATAAGGTTTTGCTCAGAAGTTCGGTACAAAACATCACCATGGCACTTTTTTTTAAATTAATCTGAAAAGAGGGCGTCAGATGAAGAATTTTAAACTCATTGAGCCGATAAAGGTCTGCTTTAGGAGATTTATAAGCCACTAACTCAAGTACATTTAAGGACTGAAAAAAACCTATGCTCTTTTTTGATCTTACACTTCGGACTCCATTAAGTATGAAAGATTGAAATCCATACTCCTGGGTCAATATTTTGATGATAATAGATGACTCCTTGTATTTAATATAATTGATCACGATACCCTCTGTTTTGATGATCATCTCACAATAGCAAATTTTCCAACCCATTTTTCCAACCCATTTAAGTCTGTAACAAAGACCAAATAGATTCCATTTAATAACCGCTCCCCATTAAACTTTATCAAATCCCAAGAGGCCGTACTTCCATTGGCTTGGGTCTCATATAAAATCTTACCCTCAATCGTGGCAAACTTTATCAAGGCATCCCCGACGATCCCAGAAATAATCAGATCTCCATCATAACTAGCCGTAATGGGATTGGGATAGATGGTAACCTGACTGTTTGATGATAGAGGTGCTGATGAGTTGGTTTGGTAAGAGACTAAGCCCTCTTCCGTTAGTACGAAGAGAACGCCTGATTGACCATCATAAGCTAATTCCAAAATCGAACTTGATGGTAAAAATGAATTTTCACTTGTAAAATGATGTATCTGCGTCTGAAGTGTTTTGCTAAAGGCCCATAAACCTCGTTCGCTACCCAACCACAATCGATCTCCACCATCAAATGCCACCGCAGTAACATTTTCATCTTCAAATAAGACCTCATTCTCAAAATAAGGGACATAAGCTTGCGCTTCTTCGGAAATGAAAGAGGCATCTGTAAAATAAGCCGGGCCCCCTTTCGTTGCCATCCAAAGCTCATCATCTCGATTCACTTCAATATCATTGACGGCAGTTGAAGGAATATTCGATGAAGGCCCCACCCCCCAAATTAAATTTTTTGAAGGATCAAAAGCTATAACTCCATAACCCTCAGTGAAACTATTTTTAATCCATAATACATTTTCGGATGAACCATTTAAGGACAACGGGGTAGTCGTCCCCAATTGATCGCTAGATAAAAAAGAAAGGCTTTCTCCATCAAAGCTGCCTAAAGGTGCCTGACTCATATAATTAGTAAACCATAAAAAATCATCCGTAGACCACATGTCGGTAATCGAAGCATTTTTTAATTCTGGATCGGTAAGTAATTTTGCACCCGCATAATCATAAACGCCTTGTCCATGAGAGGATAAAAACAACTGACCTTTAAACTGTACTGCCCCTGAAATATTATTTAAGCCCTCAATCTCGTGTACTTCCCATTGATCTCCGTTAAATACGGAATAACCCTCGATAGTTTCAGTCAATGATGTATCTGGATCAGGGGCATGAAAGACATATAAATCGTCTCCAATGATATCCATTCCTGATATGTCATCGTACATAGGACCATTGGGTCTCACCTGTTGATCCATATCTTTAGTGATATGGATCAAACCCAAATCTCCATCAGCAATCCAAAATTCTTCTCCATTCACTATGAGGTCATGACCCGAACTGAAACGATCTTGTATTAAGGGCACAACGGCTCTCTCTAACATTTCATAAATCCCTTGATCTGATAAAAAATAGGTGTTTTGATTCGTGGAAATCACTTGATTCATTACTTCTGGCAGGACCAACAAGGTATCCCATACCTCATTAGATTTCATAAACAAATAATCTTCATTCAAAACCGCTAGACCATCCGAAAGCTCAAATATACTCGCGGGTTTAAGAATCGATGTTTCTGGGTAAAAAAACCAATTATTAAAATCAAAAAGATTTGCATTTAAATCCGCCGCCATGATGCCTTCACTTGAAATCGCAAACAAACTATCATTATACAAAAATAAATCCTGAACAGACACCACCGCTCCATTAGGCCCAATTTCACTATAAAAATCGCTGATCTCCTCAGTTGTCAAATCAAGTAAGGCGATGCCCATATCGGTTGCCAAATAAATACGATTCCCCTGATTTACAAAATCATTGATCGCTTTTAAAGTAATCATTTCGATATTGCTTATCGTTTGAATCGAAACTATGTGATCCGTATAAACCAGATCAATGATGCCCTCTTCATAACCAATCACTAATAACTGTGCTTCTTCGAAAAAATTTAGCGCTGAAACACTGACGCCGGAAAGTCCCCTATTTTTATCAATGACTTCCACAATATTTTCCTTAACACTAAAAAGTCCATGAGCAGCAGCACAGAACACAGTGCCGTTCCCTACAGCAAGATGGCGTCCTTCAGCATAACTAAAATGGCTCTCCCAAGATCCTACAGCCATTTGCTGTGCAAGCAAGGAGGTGTGAGAAAATGCCATTACAACAATTACGAAACAAATGCCTTTTCTAATCATAAAAACATGCTCTGCATAATACTTCATACTCTTTTCGCTCTCCAAGTAATATTTTCCGTTTGGACTTCGATAATCTATGTGAAAAAAAAGCGGCAGCTCCGCATTGCGTGCATATCCCCTGTAATTTAGTGACATATTCGGCTATGCTCATGAGACGGGCAACTAAATCAAAAGGTTTACCAAGATAATCCATATCTAAGCCTGATAGTACTACACGCTTCCCTTGATTGGCCAAAATATTGACACAGTTGATAAGTCCCTCATCAAAAAACTGAACCTCATCAATACCCACGACATCACAAAAGTCAAGTTTACTCAGTATGTCCTTGGCCTTGCGCACAGGCAAAGCGGGTAAGCTGTTTGAATTATGTGACATAATCACCTCTTCAGCATACCGATTATCTAACAGTGGTTTGAAAATTTGGACACGGGCTCCCCTCTTTGAAGCCTCAGTTAATCTTCCAATAAGGGCTTCCGTTTTACCTGCAAACATGGGCCCGCATATCACTTCAATTTGTCCCATTATAAAATAATTTAGCTCTTTTTGACAATGACTTACCTTGAGTATATTTCATGCCTAATGCATTCAATCATCTTCATCTTTAAAACTGATTTAAAGATCATTACTCAAAAATAATTTTAAAATATCAGGAACTGTTAAAATTTTTGAAGATTGGCCTGCTTTCATTTTAATTATCCTTGAAAGAAATCCATTCGATTTCATAAAATAATCTTTAGCCTTTCATTTTTATCCTCCTAATCAATAGCTTTACCCAGCACTAGAATTATTAAACTTAGCGTTTTTCGATGCCCCTATGATAAAAGAAAAATTAAACCCAACCTTTATCAGTCAATATAAAACTGTTTTTTCAGAGCAACTGATTGCCCAGGCATTCAAAGAAAAAGAAATGCTCACAGGTAAGGAAATTCTAAATATATCGCCAATCAAACAGTTAAATCTATTCATCATTAAATCTCTCTTTGAACGCTGGCAAGAAGAAATAAAAAAAATTGAAAGTCCTTATTTTGATTATCATGCGCCAGAAGTGAAAGTAATGATTTCGAAGTTCATGAATGTGCTTTCCCAAAATATTTCTGTCAATGCGGAAAACCTAAAACCTATTATCGTAAAGGCAGTCGAAGACCTTATTGTCCTCAATTTTGATCCTGCAACCTACTTGGATAATGAAATCAAAAAAAGACCGGAACTACTCTTTAACAAGAAATTCATTCCACAGTTTGCAAAATACTTAGTATTTCATAAATCCTTGATATTAGATTTTTTAGACGTTTTCGAAGCAAATGATCCAAAACACCTAAAAAGGTTCGCTATTGCTTTTTTCGAGAAGCATACGCTTGGTGAGCATCAGCTTGTTGAGCAGCTATCCGAAATTCTCATTCTAGAAAAACAAGAATTATTCAAGGTTAGTCAATCCATTAAAAAAAATAATGAACGAAATTTAATCATCAGAGAGCTCTCTGGCGAGCATGAAGATGTTGAAGATAAAGTACAAGAAACCATCCATCAAATGGGCAGCGCTGAAGACCGCTCAGACCCAAAAGATAGTGATCCACCATCAGAAGTAGTTATCGAAAAAAGCGCTCCTGAAACTGAATCACCGAGTCCTCATGAGGCAGAAATGGCCTCAACAATGCAAGATGATCCCGTGGCAGAGATGGAAGAAGACCCGCCCAGTCCAGAAAATAAAGATCTAGTAGCGCACTCAACAAGCAGCGATCAATCTCCCTCAGATCAGCCAGATGATAAGGAAGCCCTTTCTGAAATCACTACAGACCCTACAGATGATTTGCCTCTCGAAGAATCTGTTGAAGAAGTGGGTCCGATGGAAGCATCCTCCTCCAATGAAAGCACTTTCTCAACCGAAAAGCAGGACTCAACAAAAAACAATGATTACATAAATGAAGAATTAGAAAGATCAACCAGTGATTTTTCTTTGGAAACCGATAATGATGTCTCGATGGATAAATTTCAAACTTTAGATGAAATTGATACGGATAATGGAATAAAAGATGAAGTCGATGATTTCCCATTAGAAGATCCGATCATTGAAGTTTACAAAAACAAAAAGACTTCTTCGAGTACATCTGAAAACTTTAACGATGATTTAGGCTACAGAAAAGAACCCGAATTGTCAAAGTTAGACTTTGAAACCATCAACGAGCAATTCCAGTCTGAAACCAAAACGATAGCAGACACCCATCAGGAAGAACGGATTACCAGTATTTTATCTAATATTTCAATCAATCATCAGTACATGTTTGTGAAAGAATTATTTGGAGACAGTGATGAGAAATTTAAAGCCACCATCATAAAAATTGAGCGTTTAGAAAACTTTGATGCAGCCGTCGAACATTTAATTCGTAATGAAGCCAAGGAATACCAATGGGATATGAATGCCGAAATTGTCAAAGAATTATTAAAAATTATCTTCAGACGATTTCGCTAATCAATGCTCCAGTTGCTCCATTCTTTGACTATCCAACCTAAGGAGAATAAAGAGTAGCATGGTAAAAGTCCATAGACTCGATCCCCCATAACTGAAAAAAGGAAGGGGTATACCAATAACGGGAAATAAACCAATGGTCATGGCTATATTTATAGCAAAATGAAAAAATATGATGGATACCACTGAATAACCATAAATTCTTATAAACCTTGATTTTTGGCGTTCGGCTATCGTCAATAGCCGCAAAAAGAAAGCACCGAAGAGTGTCATGATTAAGGTTGTTCCTAACCATCCCTGCTCTTCTCCTATGGTACAAAAAATAAAATCCGTAGTTTGGGCAGGCACAAAATCAAATTTAGTTTGCGTCCCTTTCAAAAAACCCTTACCCATAAAACCACCCGATCCAATGGCTATTTTAGATTGCATCACATTCCATCCAATGCCTAGTGGGTCTGCATTTGGATTGATCAGGGATATGACCCGAAGCCGCTGATGCTCCTTAAGTACTTGGTTCAATACAAAATCAACACTCTTAATTAACCCACAACTTAGAATAGCAAAAACCAATATAAAAATAAGTGCTTTGCCATTCTTGATAAACAATCCTAAGCATATCAAAAACAAGGCAAATACCATAAAAAGCAGTATCCATTGATCTATCAAAAGAGTTAATAAAAATAATATACCCGCATAGAGAGAAAAAAACAATAGTTTTCCGGAAAGACCTTCTCTGAATAAAACCAAAATCAAACTACAAAACACCATCGCTGACCCTAAATCCCCTTGCATAATAATGAGCCCCATCGGAATTAAAAATAACAGTGCAGAGATGCCCAACTTACGCATATCAGATCCTCCAACATTCTGTGAACTTAGGTATTTTGCCAACCCGATGGCCGTAGCAATTTTAGCAAACTCAGATGGTTGGATTTTTATGAATCCAATCTCAAACCAAGAGGTTGAACCCGCAACTTCTTTGCCGAAAAATAATACGGCCAAAAGAAAAAAAATGGATACCCCCCAAATTACATAACCAAATGAATCGTAAAACCGATAATCCAAAATAAAAATGACTGCAATCAATAAGAATGAAGCCCCAATCCAAATAAGTTGCTTTGTTGCGCTTTGATTTAAATCAAAAAATGAAGCAGTCCTATCCAGATCATAGTCCGCAGCATATATATTAATCCACCCTAGCACAACAAGTGATAAAAAATAAACCACGGATAAGGTATCTATTTGGTATCTATTCTGGCTTCGCATCTTGAAAATCTCCTTTTAAAACATAGTTCTCAAGCCATTTCTTTTTAACTGACCCATATAAATACTTTTCAATAACCAAACTAGCTGTTGACAACGCCGCGCGTGCTCCCCAACCCACATTTTCTACATAGACCGCAATGGCTATTTTTGGATCCTCCCTTGGAGCGAAGCCCATAAATCCCGAATGATCCAACCCCTGGGGATTTTCAACGGTACTGGTTTTACCACAAAAAACCAAATCAGGAATATATGCCCTTGATCCAGGTACAGATACCAATGCCTGCATTCCGTTCAATACGCTCTCAAAATGTTCAGTGTCTATTTCTGTGGACTTCTTTTGACTAAAATCTAAATTTTCAGCACCCACTTTTCTGACCAAATGTGGGGTAAAATAATGTCCTCTATTTGCCAATATTACACCCAGATTAGCCATTTGAAGGGGGGTCACCAAAAGTTCTCCCTGACCGATACTCAAAGAATAAATATTAGAAAACTTCCACCCGTCTTTCCCATAAATTTTATCATAAGATTCCAAACTTGGGACAAAACCTGCCTTCTCATTGGGAAGGTCTATATCCAGCATCTTACCAAAACCGAACTGCAACACATAATCCCGCCACTTACTATAACCGATTCTACTATCAATAAAGGGACTCGGATCTTCTCCTTGCTGGATGACACGACGAAAGACTTTAAAAAAATAATTATTTGATGATTTAGTGATCGCACGCTCCATATCGTATCTGCCTGGTGGCGCATGATCGCCAATAAGTTGACCATTTACAGTAATAATTTCATCGGCCCGCACTTGATTTTGTTCTAATGCAATCAAAGCTTGAATGGTCTTAAACATGGATCCCGGTGGATACATGGCCTGTAAGGGACGATTGAATAAAGGTTTCAATGAGTCCCTTTGAATCGTTGCGAAATTCTGAGAGAATGCCCTACCTGAAAACAATGAAGGATCATAAGATGGCGCCGAAACCAAGGCAAGTATTTCGCCAGACGAAGGATCAATGGCCACCAGACTCCCCGTTTTTCCATCCATCAGTCTTTCTGCATATTTCTGAAGCGCTCCATCAATGGTCAGTACCAGATTCAATCCAGGTTGAGACAAAGTATCATAAGCTCCATTCTCAAAGGAACCCATATTGATCCCTTGTGCATCAACGTTATGGTATTTAATCCCTCTCAATCCTCTTATAGCTCTTTCATAAGTTTTTTCAATCCCCGTAATCCCGATATTATCCCCTGACTTATAATAGCCCGTAGTATCCACATCTAACTGTTTTCGAGTCACCTCTCCCACATAACCCAATATGTTTGCCAATCCTGTTTCAGCGTAACCCCGTGTAGTTCTTGAGTTTATATTAAATCCTTCTAGATCTATCATTCTATCTTGGAGTGCTGCGAATTTTTCATTGGACAGCTGTTTATAAAAGATAGAGGGTAAATGTCTAGAGAAAGATTTTGCCTTTAGGTAGGTCTGGTCAAACTCCTTTTGCGTAATGAATAGTAACTTTTTAATCAATAATGAATCCGATAAATCTACATTTTTAGGCGTGATTTCTAAATCAAAAATAGGGTCATTATACAACAAAAGCTTCCCGTTTCTGTCAAATACAAGACCTCTATAAGGGTATTCAATGGCTCGTTGAATTACATTCCGATTGGCAATTTCTTGATAACTTGTATCCACCATTTGAATACTAAATAATCTAACGGACAGCACAAAAATGGTAATGATTATAAAGATTCTTATACCTAAAATTCGACTTTTCATACCCGACTTGGCTTTTTGGAAATTGCCAAATTAAGTAACAAAATACTGAGAAAAGAAAAAATAGTGCTGGCCAAAATTCGGTCAAATGTCAAAAATAAACCCATCCAACTGCCATAATTAATCCAAAATATCATAAGATGATGAATGAAAATAAATGGCAAAACGTAAAGCCATACCCCCCTCATTTTTAAGATATAAATATTCATATCTAGAGCTCCTTCTTCATATTCTAAAATAAACCTTAACCAAGTATCTCTAAAAAGCATGATGAAAGTACAAACGCCTGCATGAAGTCCGGGCGTATTGGAAAAAAGATCGATAAATAAGCCCGTTAAAAACCCAGCCATCAGTCTCAATATAGGATTTTGTCCTAATGGGAAAAATAATAAAAATCCCAAGTAAAAAAAGCTAAAAGCTACATCGAACAATATGAATTTATGCAGTAATGGTATTTGTAAGATTACATATCCTACAAAATAAAATATCAATAATTTCCAATTGATTCTATTCATAAAACGGTTTGTAAACTATCCATCTCATCTTTTAATGGGTTTCTTATCACATAAACGGCATCTACTGATGACAAATCTGTAGATAATTGAATCTTGGCCACATAAAAAGGAGACTCATCAGGTAACTGATATGAAATAATAGTACCTACCATGATCTCTGCAGGAAAAACCGCATTATAACCCGAAGTACTTACCGTATCTCCAATGTGAATATTTATATGACGTGGAATATATTTTAAGTCTGCCACCAAAGGACCCTCTAAGTTCCACTGGACCGTACATAAAGTATTCGTCTTTTTCAGTTGACTAGATATCATCAATTTTCGATTCAAAATAGAAGTGACCGTTGAAAAATGGCCACTGACCGATTTAATGATACCTGCGATTCCCTCTCTTGAAATTACGGCCATTCCTGGTTCAATATGAGATAAGGATCCTTTATCTAGGGTCATGTAATTTTCCTCTTTTTGAAACTCATTATTTATTACTTGGGCAGGGAGCACATGAGAATTTCTCATAAGTGTATCGTATCTCATAACCCCTAAATTCTTTTTTGACAATTCTTGTCTCAACCATGCGTTTTCCATGAGTAACTCCTGATTAATCTCATCCAATTGAAAATATTCATCAATGTTGTGATTCGTTTCTAGGACCGTACCCACAAACTTATTAGAGGTATTAAATAGATATGAATTGTAAAGATTATTATTAAAAAAAATGAGTGAAATTGAGATTATCTCCAAAAAAAGAAAAAATCCTAAAACCCTATTACGAAATAAAAAGGCAAATAATTGCTGCATTTAAGTCATCAATACGGGTTTGTAATGATCAAGCTCTTTGATGGCCAAGCCCGTTCCCCTAACGACGGCCCTGAGCGGATCTTCAGCAATATGAATGGTTAATTTTGTTTTAAGTGATAGTCGCTTATCTAGACCACGCAGCATCGCGCCCCCTCCCGTTAAATAAATTCCGTTTTCATATATGTCTGCGGAGAGTTCTGGCGGTGATATTTCAAGGGCTTTTAATACGGCCTCTTCAATTTTGGACACTGACTTATCTATGGCAAAGGCAATCTCTGGATAAGATATTTTTATTACTTTAGGAATTCCTGTCATCAGATCCCTCCCTCTTACCTCAAAATCTTCCGGTCCGTCATCTAACTCGGTTAATGCAGAACCTATCTCGATTTTCACACGCTCTGCAGTACGCTCACCAATTAATAAGTTATGTTGTCTTCGCATATAGTCTAAGATATCTTTGGTAAAAGAATCTCCAGCCACTCGTATTGATTGGTCAGCCACAATTCCTGAAAGGGCGATGACCGCAATCTCTGTGGTCCCACCACCAATATCCACAATCATTGATCCGATCGGTTGACTTATGTTAATGCCAATACCAATGGCGGCGGCAATGGGTTCATGAATCATATAAACTTCCTTTGCACCCGCATGTTCTGCAGAATCTCGAACCGCTCTTTTTTCTACCTCTGTGATCCCAGAAGGAATACAAATGACCATTCTATGGGAGGTAGGGAACCAACTTCTTTTATCTTTATCTATCATCTTGATCATTCCACGAATCATGTGCTCCGCCGCATGAAAATCTGCAATAACACCATCTTTCAAAGGCCTTATGGTCTTGATGTTGTGATGGGTTTTCTCGTGCATCTGCATCGCTTCACGGCCAATAGCCAATACTTTATTAGTATTCATATCAATGGCAATAATGGAGGGTTCATCTACCACTACCTTGCCTTTGTGGATAATTAAAGTATTAGCCGTTCCCAAATCAATGGCTATATCACTAGAAAAAAAATCAAAAATTCCCATATTATTATTCCTCCACGTATTTATTTATATTCAATATAATCAATCTTTTTAAATCTAGATCTAATGTTTAAAATGACGACGTCCACTAAAGACCATTGCTAAATTTTTCTGATCACACATATCAATGGATAACTGATCTTTTATGGAGCCTCCCGGTTGAATGATCGCGGTGATACCTGCTGCTCCAGCTATTTCTACGCAGTCTGGAAATGGGAAAAAGGCATCAGAGGCCATAACCGCTCCATGCAAATCAAATCCAAACTTCTTTGCCTTTGCAATCGCCTGCTCTAAGGCATCTACTCGAGAAGTCTGACCTACACCACTGGCCAATAACTGATGATTATTGGTCAGCACAATCGTATTTGATTTGGAATGCTTGCACAACTTTGATGCAAAAAGTAAGTTGTCAATTTCTGCTTGCGAAGGCTTCCTTTGAGTGACCCTCTTCAAATCACTTAACTGATCCGTTGCACCGTTATAATCCTGAATAACGACACCATTTAACAAAGATTTAAATTGCTCTTTGCCTTCAAAACTTTTTTTCTGAACAAGGATAATCCTATTTGCTTTTTGTTGCAGCAGTTCCAAGGCCTCTTTGGCATAGGAAGGCGCAATGATGATTTCAAAAAATAGTTTATGAATCTCTTTGGCCGCGAACAGGTCTATTTCTTTATTACAGACCAAAATTCCCCCAAAGGCCGATGTACTGTCTGCTTTATACGCCTTAAGATATGCCGCTTTGACATTTGAGTCCACGGCAAAGCCACAAGCATTGTTGTGCTTTAGAATGCCAAAAGCCAGTTCTTCATCAAATTCAGCAATGATTTGGATCGCAGCTTCAATATCTATCAAATTATTATAAGAAATATCCTTACCTCCCAATTGATCAAAATAGGCATTCAAATCCCCGTAGAAAACTCCTTCTTGATGTGGGTTTTCACCGTATCTCAAGGATTTTTTTTGCTCATAGCTGACTTTGTGCACGGGCAACTCCTTGGATACATTCATATAATTAAAAATGGCCGTATCATAATGAGAGGAAACATGGAAAGCTTGTAATGCAAACGATTTTCTTTGATCCACCGTCGTCAGGCCATCGCCCTTCTCAAGCAAGTCTAAAAATGCCCCATAATAATTTCTAGAGGAGACAATCAGCACATCAGTGAAGTTTTTAGCCGCTCCTCGGATCAAGGCAATACCCCCAATGTCTATTTTTTCGATAATTTCCTCCATGGTTCCCCCAGAAGCAACCGTTTCCTCAAAAGGATAAAGGTCTACAATCACTAAGTCAATATCTGGAATATTATATTTCTTTTTCTCCGCAGCATCTCCAGCATCTGCTCTTCTGTTCAATATGCCTCCAAAAATTTTAGGATGTAAGGTTTTGACCCTCCCTCCGAAAATAGATGGATATTCAGTCACATCCTCCACTAAAGTCGCTTTTATGCCCAATTGATCAATGAAAGCATAGGTGCCGCCGGTAGAATATATCTCTACGCCTAAGCGGGATAATTTTTTAACGATGGGTTCGAGTCCCTCTTTATTGTAAACCGAAATTAGGGCAGATTTTATGGTGCAGTCTTGCATGAATTATTTTTCTAAAATGCAAAAGTAAACACAATTAAAAAAAGATCAGAATCTATTAATGTAATCTTCTATGATTTTTGGAAAATATTGATATTCAAGTTGATGAATTCTTTCGGCCAAATCTCTGACCTCATCATTCGTAATGACTTTACAACTTTTTTGGAAAAGTATTTTACCTTCATCATAATGCTCGTTAACCAAGTGAATGGTAATCCCTGATTGACGTTCTTTATTTAACAAAACTAACTTATGAACCTGATCACCATACATGCCTTTACCACCATATTTGGGAAGCAAAGCAGGGTGTATATTGATGATCCGATCAGAAAAAGCGGCAATTAAGTAGGTAGGGATTTTCAAAAGAAATCCAGCCAAAACGATCAGGTCAATTTTTTGCTGCTCCAATAAGAGCAGAAATGTTGGATTATTTAATTCCTCTCGCTGAGAAATTAAATGGGGCACTTCTAGTTTCTCAGCACGTTGGAGCACTCCAGCACCCGCTTTGTTTGAGACAATAAGCACCACATTAACAGCATCATTGCCTTTGAAATAGTTAACGATATTTTCCGCATTAGACCCCTCTCCTGAAGCAAAAACGGCAATGCTACACTTATTCATGAAGTAAAAATATACTTAAGATACCAGATAAAATGATCCAATCAATACTCTTTTTCAGGGTTCGATAATGTGATTGGGTATCGGCTGATTGGATTCGATAGATAAACCACCCCAAAAAAGGCAATAAAGCTAAAAAATAGAAGCCTGAATTCGTGGGAAGCGCACCTTCCAAAAAATAGATCATGAAAATAATACCACAGAAAATAGATAGATAAATAAGTTTTTTAGCCGTTCTAATCCCCCAGGTTACCGAAATAGTTTCCGCTCCATGGGCGGCATCACCCTTTACCCCCCTAAGATCCTTGACGACTTCTCGGATAAAAATAGCCACAAAAGCAAACAAAGAATAGGCCAATAAATAGGTGTTGTAGGCTTGAAAATACGTAGCAACCACCAAGATGATCATGACATGCATCAGGGCCACCATAATATTCCCCAACAGCAGTACTCTCCTGAAATAGTTACTATGGAGCCATAACATAAAAGAAGCAAAAAAATTAAAAAGTCCCAACCACCGGTCTATCCATAAACCAATCATAATCGCTAAAATTGATAAGCCCATGTGTGCTACCAATGCATGACGACGACGCAGATGTATGCCCACGACGACCCGATCCGGCCGATTGATTAAATCAATCTTTTGATCATAATAATCATTGATCAAATATCCTGCTGCGGCAAGCATCGTAATTGAAGCGGTTAGCAAGATAAATTCCCAATTTAAAAGCACCTCATTTGGGGCCTTGATGAGATAGGATGCTGTTAAGAATTGCACGACTACAATGCCAAAAAGATGGGGAATTCTAATGGCTTTGGTAAAGCCTTTGATTTCAGCTATCAGATGGCTCACTTTTGGTTTTTTGAATGCGATGGGTGAAAAATTGATATAAATCGAGCATTTCAGGATCCTGATTTAATAAACCTAACTGCACATCTATGATCTTCTGATCCTTTCTTACCGCAGGCCCTGTCATAGATTTTGCACCCCCCAAGTTGAAGGCTTTATGTATGGTCTGTTCCATAAGAGGTACCAGTAAATGCTTATCCAGTTGATGTTTTTTAAGAATCTTCTCTACGTCCAAAAGAAGTGAAGTGGTGAAATTATTGGCAATGACAGCGGCCAAATGAATGATTTTTCGATTTTGAGAATCAAAATAAGCCACACGTTGACTGATACTTTCAGCCAGTTGGGTGATCAACAAAACAGATTCCTCACTTCCTTCAATTAATAAGGGCATTTGCTCGTAATCAATAATGTCTTCTTTGGAAAGCGTCATTAACGGGTAAAGCACGCCACATTTTGCGTGCTTTTGATGGATTACATCCATGTCCACAGATCCTGCAGTATGAAGAATGATCTGATCTGGATCAAAATGGTAGTTAGTCATCACATTTATAATTTGATCATCCGATACAGCGATGATAATTATGGCTAAGTCTAATGTTCTTAAATCTTTGGACTCGGATAAAAGCGCCAAAGGAAGGTGCGAATTTTCTTCTTTTTTTCGCACAAAAATTTTATGGACACCTCTATCACCAAGTGACTTAAAAAAATGGGTAGCTACATTTCCACCTCCAATAATAGCTATTCTTAAAGACACGCTGTCTCTTTTTTATGACTCCAATCCTTTGTTACGAAAAATCATGAACTCTTCATATCTACGTAAAATAGCAATAAAAAATCCAAAGCACAGTAATAAAGCACCGATCCAAAGCAAGTTGATGTAGGGCTTTTCTACTGCCTCCATGATGATCCAATCTTTTTGAGTCCGTTGCACCCCAAAAGTGAAACTGTCTGTTTCAGGATCTATGGACTCAACCGTAATCCGTGCCGCTAGATCATAGACAATAGCAGGTATTTTGCCCGCCATCTGATCTTTGATCAAATAAATCGGAGTGGCTAGATAATTTTGATATTCTCCTTGTATCTCAATAACGGCTTTTACCGCTACGTCGTTTTTCATCAATGTCATGCCCTCTACTTGCTCAACGCGTTCCATTTTTTTAAATGTTGCGACATAATCATTAATAAAAAAGTTATCCCCAACCGCCACTTGGTACTCTTGAACCTCTCCCCAGTCGGTTTCCTGAGCCGGATCAGGGAACGTTCTTACATGAGTATACATGTCTGCAGTAAGAGTTCTACTGATGTCAGGTGAGTAAACGGTGCCCATTTGGTCATTCAACTGCACGCGTGGGTACAACGCAAAATGATCGCCATTGTCCTTGTCATACAATACTTCAAAATACGAGTTTTCATTATTGGTAATACGAACCTGATCTCCCTTAGATGCCCTCAATTCTGAGGCAACATAAATATCATCAGTGGCCTCCAAAATCAATGGATTATCTGTTTCCGTGAGTAAATTGGCATCAACATATCCCAAATCCGTGGTCTTTTTTCGCATGCCTTTATACACCAGCGAATAATCACCCATCTCCCGCGGTTCATTCAAAAAGAGCAATAGATTATTCAAATTAATCTCATCGGGAAACTCATTACTGTAGAGCAATCCTGTATTGTTTTTAGAAAGAATTTTACTATATCCAGAAGAAAAGAGAATCCCAATCAACATCAATCCTACACCTATATGCGCAATGGAACCTCCTGAAAGTTTAACATTGGTCCTCTTCAAACGTAATAAAATAGCAAAATTGGCAGTAATTGAATAGATACTGGCAGTCAATAAAATCATGTAAGAAACTTCTCGTACTTCCGCTAAAACAAATATGAGTGCTGAGATTAACAATGAAATCATTAAGGGCTTTTGAATTTCTATTTTGAAATCTTGAAAGTTCATCCGCTTCCACCAAAAAAACTGACCTGTCCCCGATAATAGGGCAATACCAACTGCAAACCACAATTGAAATTTAGAATAAAATTGTACTGGATCGGCCGGAGGAGCTAAATTGGAGGCAATACCAAAAAGACCCAATAACTCATTGTATACAGGTATGGAAGTAGGTATAATAATTTGAAAGGCCATCAAGCAAAGCACAGTTGCCCCCATGAAAATCCAAAATTCTCTAGAATAAGCAGACATTTCCTCATCTGTTGAGGGTATTTTTTTCCAAACACGCACCAACAGCAAGACACATCCCACTAGGAATAAAACTAGAAAAAGCAGCAATTGCCCGGATAATCCGAGGTCAGTAAAAGAGTGAACTGAGGTCTCTCCAAGTACCCCGCTCCGAGTGAGAAAGGTAGAATACAAAATAAGCAAATAGGTCACTAAGACCAATATGAGGGCTGCCTTTAACGCATTTTCATTCTTTTTATAAGCAATCATCGTATGAATGGCTGCGATCAAAGTGAGCCAAGGAATATAGATGGCATTCTCAACAGGATCCCAGTTCCAATAGCCTCCAAAATTCAAGGTTTCATAAGCCCAATAGGCACCCATTAAAATGCCTATCCCCAAAATCATGGCTGCAAATTGTGCCCAAGGCAGCGCAGGTCTGATCCATTCCTTGTATTTACCTATCCACAAGCCCGCAATCGCATAAGCAAAAGGAACTACGGTACTCGCAAATCCTAAGAACAACGTCGGGGGATGGATGACCATCCAATAATTTTGAAGCAAAGGATTCAAGCCATTGCCATCTTCAGGAATAAATTCGGGATTCACTACAAAAATGGCATCCTGAACTACATCTCGAAGTAATAAAAAGGGAGAACTGCCTATCTTCAATTCAAAAATAACAACACCTAGAATCAAGGTTGTCAAACAAAATTGGGTAAAGGTCATGACGGCCATTACCGAAGGTTTCCAAAATTTATTGGTTTTGATCAATACCAAGCCCAACATCGCATTCCAAAACATCCAAAGAAGAAAGGATCCTTCTTGCCCATTCCAAAAACTAGAAATCTGATAGTAAATGGGCAAGTATTTGGATGAATAATTCCATGCATAATGGTATTCAAAATAATGCTTATTAATGATTAAAAACAGCACCGTCAAAACGCCGATCAAACTCAATACGTGGCCATAATAGCTCCAATCCGCATACCGCTCCCACGTACGGTCATTGCTTTGTGTTGCTTTGAAATAAGCGACGCAAGAAACGAGTGCGGTGACCAATGAAAGAATGATCATCAGATGGCCTAGGTTACCTATCAAATAATGAACCATCCGCTAAATTTTAATTTCTTCTTCCTGATATTTGGAAGGGCATTTTAAAAGGATTTTGTCGGCGACAAATACGTCTTTTCGATAGGAGCCAACGACCACTACTTGTTCAGATCGATCAAAATCTTGTGGAATGGGATTGGGGTGAAATACTTTTTGCTCTGCCTCATTCTCGTCTAACATCACAAAAGTGAAAGAGAGTTGGTCATCCATAGGTATGATACCCGTTACTTGATCTGTCTCACTTTTTTTGAGCTTTCCTACCACATGAATTTTGGACCTATCTCCATCAGATTCACGGCGCTTCGCCTCCTCAAAAGTGACATAACTACTGGCGTCTCCAGCAGTAGTGAGGATAATTCCTATGGCCATGGCGATGACCAAAATGCCTATGATGTGTGACTTTTTCATTTTTCCTCTCCCATTTGCTTTTCCAATTGACTTAGTCTTCTATCGAACCTAAATAAGGTGAAAAAAATTCCCCCTAATAAAAGAAGTACTACCATGATCACCACATAAATTTTTCCTTCTCCTCTAAAATCATCTGCCATCTCAATCTGAGATTGAGATCGGGCAATCAACTGAAGGCTTACAAAGAAGAGCAAAAACAATAATTTCATTATTTTATTCATAATCTAAATGTTTTTGAAGACTCGCCGCTCTTATTTTTAGTGTAGCCATCCAAAACCCTAAAAAAGTCCATCCCAAGACGGCTGGATAGAATACCATTCTCAAATCACTGTCCAAATCATATTGTCCAAAGGCAGGATTTCCACCATTGCCCGGATGCAAACTGTCCGTCATTCTAGGGAGTACAAACAATAAGGGAATTAAAACAGCAAAGGCAAAAATATTGTACACCGCACCCAATCTGGCCTTCTGATGATCATCTTGTAAAGATCCCCTTAAAATAATCAGTGCAAAATATATCAGCAAGGCAACCGCAGATGCGTTTTGTTTAGGATCATTGCTCCAGGGCTCTCCCCAAGTAAAATTAGCCCAAACCATACCTGAAACGATGCCTAAGACACCAAACATGACCCCAATATTGACCAAATGCTCGGCATACAAGTCGTACATTAAATTTTTGGTGGATAAATATTTGATGGCATAAAATACAGAAACAGTAAACATAATAATCATGCCAAACCACATAGGTACGTGAAAATGTAAAATTCTGATGGTTTCATTGAGAATCGGCAATCTAGGTGCGGGCATTAAGAACCCTCCAATCACTGTATAAATTAGCAAAATTACAGTCAATAGTTTCCACCAATACGCTTTCATTAAGTATTTCATATCAATTTTTCCAACTGTAAGGGAATAAAATAAATGATAGCGCAATGATAATCACATTAAAACAGACCAATACCAAGAGGTTTCCAGAAATATCAGCTAAAGAGGCTCCAAAAACAATTTTTCTAGAATTGGTTACCGCAAGTAATAAAACAGGAATAATTACTGGAAAAGCCAGTATGGGCATGAGATGAGATCCATTGTCAGATTTCGCCGCAATAGAAGCGATCAGCGTGAAGCATACCGACAAGCCGCTCGCTCCTGCCAACAGATTAACTAAAAACAGGGACGGATTCTCAACAGGAAATCCCAAAAAAAGATTGAATATCCCAGTCAATAATACGACCAACAAAATCTCATAAAAACCGTAATAAATAAGTTTGGCAGTTAAAATATGGACAGGCTTCGCTAGGTAATAATAATAATGAGAACGATGGGCCTCCTGGCCAAAACTTTTGCCGAGGCCTGTGATGCTTGAAAATAACAAAATCAACCAAAACAGCGCATTCCAAATGGCGGGAGTAATCACGTTATTGAAGGCCAAATAAGCAATATAAATGGTCGCAAAAATATATAATGCGATCCCCGCAACGACGTATTTTTGTCTAAAATCAACCAATAAATCTTTCTTTATCAAGGCGATGATCTGATCCATGAAACAAAAATAAGGTTGAAAGCCGAGGGTTTTACGCATTTACAAGGAATAATCCTTCATCCAAGAAAAATACCTTCATTAAACCCCTTATGTTCTTCGGCTGATCAGTGAGTAAAAGAATTAAAAACAAAAACTATTAAGCTTTGACAAACACACTTATTAACTATGGCTATATTTGCCAAAATCTATTCAATATTGATATATTCTTTCATGAAAAAAATTCTCATTACCGGAGGTGCAGGATTCATTGGCTCTCATGTAGTTCGAAGATTTGTACAACAATATCCCCACTACGAAATTTTTAATCTTGATAAGCTGACCTATGCCGGTAATCTGCAAAATCTCGTTGATGTTGAGCAGGCACCCAATTATCATTTTATCATGGGTGATATTTGTGATACTGCCTTAGTACAAAGTCTTTTCAGCAAGCATGAACTCGACGGCGTGATCCATTTGGCAGCCGAGTCTCATGTGGATCGATCGATATCCCATCCCATGGATTTTGTTCAAACCAATGTATTGGGAACGGTCAATTTACTGAACGCAGCCAAAGATGCTTGGGGAAAAGAGCCCTATGATAAAAAGTTTTACCATGTTTCAACCGATGAGGTATATGGCGCTCTTGGGGGAAAAGGCTTGTTTACCGAAACCACCGCTTACGATCCCAAAAGCCCCTATTCAGCTTCCAAAGCCTCCTCTGACCATTTTGTGCGGGCCTATCACAACACCTATGACCTCCCCATAGTCATCAGCAATTGCTCAAACAATTACGGCCCCAATCATTTCCCTGAGAAACTCATTCCCTTGGCCATCAACAATATTAAAAACAATCAACCCATCCCTATTTACGGAAAAGGAGAAAACATTCGAGACTGGCTCTATGTCATTGATCATGCCCGTGCCATTGACGTTATTTTCCACCAAGGAAAGGTTGGGGACACCTATAATATTGGTGGATTCAATGAATGGAAAAACATAGACTTGATCCATCTATTGTGCCGCCTCATGGACGAGGCCATGGAACGGCCATCAGGCACCTCGGCGCAGCTCATTACTTTTGTAAATGATCGCTCGGGTCATGATTTAAGGTATGCCATTGACGCCTCAAAATTAGCCAATGAACTGGGCTGGCAACCCTCTTTACAATTTGAAGAAGGCCTCAAAAAAACGGTAAAATGGTATCTTGAAAATGAACATTGGTTAAGCCATGTGACTTCGGGTGCTTACCAAGCCTATTATCAAACGCACTATAACAAAAAGACATGAAAGGCATCATTTTGGCGGGTGGCTCAGGAACTCGATTGCACCCATTGACCCTTGCGATAAGCAAACAAATGCTTCCCGTATACGACAAACCCATGATTTATTATCCCCTGTCGGTTTTGATGCTGGCAGGCATCCGGGAAATCCTAATCATCTCTACTCCAAGAGACCTCCCAGGGTTCCAGCAACTGCTCGGCAACGGAGCGAATTTAGGCTGTCATTTTGAATATGCGGTTCAACCCGAACCCGAAGGTTTGGCTCAAGCTTTTATCATCGGAGCAGAATTCATCGGGAGGGAAAAAGTTGCATTGGTCTTGGGTGATAATATTTTTTATGCCTCTGGATTGTCTCAAAAATTACAAAATTGCACCAATCCACAGGGTGGGATCATCTTTGCTTATCGAGTAAATGATCCTGAAAGATATGGTGTCGTGGCATTTGACGATCAAAAAAAGGCCTTGTCCATCGAAGAAAAACCTACGCATCCCAAATCAAAATATGCGGTACCCGGTTTGTATTTTTACGATCAAGACGTGGTGGATATTGCAAAAAATATCCAGCCCAGCGCCCGAGGTGAATTGGAAATTACTGCCGTAAATAACGAATATTTAAAGCAGGGAAAATTAACAGTAGAAGTATTGGATCGAGGGACCGCCTGGTTAGATACCGGAACCATTGAATCCCTGTTGGAGGCAGGTGATTTTGTCAGGGCCATTGAATCTCGCCAAGGACTTAAAATTGGTTGTATTGAAGAAGTTGCCTATAAAATGGGCTTCATCGATGCGGATCAACTCTACCAGATTGCGGTCCCCTTGCAAAAAAGTGGTTATGGTAATTATTTAATAAAATTAGTCGATGGAAATTAAACCTACGCCGCTTAAAGATTGCTTTGTGATTCATCATGATTTGCATGGTGATGATCGTGGCTATTTCATGGAAGCCTTCAATCGTACCCGATTTAAAAAATTTGGACTCGATTTTTCTGTGGAGCAAATCAATATTGCGCAGTCAAAAAAAAATGTATTCAGGGGTCTTCATTTTCAGCTGAATCCCTTTGCGCAAACGAAAATTGTTTTGGCACTCAGCGGAGCGGTCATTGACCTCGTCGTTGATTTAAGAAAAACATCTGACACTTATCTAAAATATTACAAAATAAAATTAGATAGCCCAGATAAAGCCTTGTGGGTCCCCAAAGGCTTTGCTCATGGCTATTTTACCTTGGAAGACCATACCTGTTTTCAATATGCGGTAGATCGGCCCTATCACGCGGCCTCAGAACGTAGTTTGAGTATCTATGATCCAAAACTTAATATCACGGAAGATTTTACAGGCGCCTTGTTCTCTCCTAAAGATTTGGCTAGTCAAAGTTTTAATGAAATTGAACACGAATTATGAAAAAAATATTAATCACTGGGGGCGCTGGATTTTTAGGCTCTCATTTATGTGATCGATTCATCATAGAAAATTACCAGGTCATCGCCATGGATAATTTAAGTACGGGGTCCATAGAAAACATCGAACATCTATTTAAAAAATCAAATTTCGAATTTCATGAGCACGACGTCACCAAGTTCATTCATGTACCCGGACCTTTGGATTACATTTTACATTTTGCCTCTCCTGCGAGCCCCATCGATTATCTGAAAATGCCCATTCAAACGATGAAGGTAGGATCCTTAGGTACCTTAAACTGCCTCGGTTTGGCCAAAGAAAAAAAATCAAGAATATTGATTGCCTCTACCTCGGAAGTTTATGGAGACCCCTTGGTACACCCCCAAAAGGAAGATTATTGGGGCAATGTAAATCCCATTGGTCCAAGAGGTGTTTATGATGAAGCCAAGCGATTCCAAGAAGCATTGACCATGGCTTACCATACCTACCATCAATTGGAAACGAGAATTGTACGTATTTTTAATACCTTCGGCCCTCGTATGAGATTAAATGACGGTCGGGTACTTCCTGCCTTTATTGGGCAAGCACTTCAGGGCAAGCCGCTCACTGCTTTTGGAGATGGCAGCCAAACAAGATCCTTCACCTATGTTGATGATTTGATAGAGGGTATTTTTCGGTTACTTCTCAGCGACTATGCCTATCCTGTAAATATTGGAAACCCTCAGGAAGTTACCATCAATGAATTTGCTCAAGAAATTTTGCAACTCACCCAAAGTTCATCCACCATCAGCTATCAGGCCTTGCCAGAAGACGATCCCAAACAACGAAAACCTGACATTTCCTTAGCCAAAGAACTGCTGGACTGGAGCCCCCAATTTACAAGATCAGAAGGCCTCAAAATAACGGTAGACTCCTTTAAACCAAAGCTGACCCCAGGTAAATAATAAGAGGAGCAGGGTAGAAATCAATGATCTTTTACCTAATCTTGCGGTAAGAATTAACTCATGGATCAAAATAAACTAAGACATATTTCAAAGGCAATCACCTGGCGCATCATTGCCTCTACCACGACTTTCTTATTGGCCTTGGCCTTTTTTGGAGACGATGCTCAGGCTATTAAAAAAGCTACCGGTGTGGCCATAGCTGAAACTATCCTCAAAATGGTGCTTTATTATTTTCATGAACGCGTTTGGTTCAGTGTCAAATTTGGTCGAAAAAAATGAATGAAAACCTCATCCGGCATACCCATCCGATCGGCAAGTCCGATCGATTGAAAAATAATGGCCACCAAGCTAAGGTGATTTGGTTGGTTGGACTTTCAGGCTCGGGTAAATCTACCCTCGCTGGAAATATAGAGGCTATTTTGCATCAAAAAGGTTATAAAACTTACCTATTAGATGGCGACAATGTCCGTTTAGGCCTTAATAATGACTTAGGATTTTCCAGTAAGGATCGGACAGAGAATATTCGTCGAATTGCAGAAGTGGCTCGGTTGTTCAACGAGGCCGGTATCATTGTATTGTCCGCTTTTATTTCTCCACTTGCAGCTGATCGTGCGCAAGCGCAAAGACTGATCGGTTCCGAAAATTTTATAGAGATTTTTATCGATTGCCCCTTGCACGTATGTGAAAAAAGGGACGTTAAAGGCCTCTATGCCAAAGCCCGTAAAGGATTAATCCCTAATTTTACGGGAATCGATGCCCCCTTTGAGAATCCAAAGCAACCCGACTTGACCGTCAATACTGAAACGGACCCTCCAGAGTTATCCTTAAAAAAATTACTTGATTTTATTGAACCCAAACTAAAGCTTGAATGAGTAATTATAACCTTACACATTTAGATGAATTAGAAAGTGAATCTATTTTTATTCTTCGAGAAGTTTTTGCACAATTTGAAAATCCCTGCATCCTTTTCTCAGGAGGTAAAGATTCCATCGTAGTAACACATCTTGCTAAAAAAGCCTTTTATCCAGCTAAAATTCCCTTTCCTCTGGTTCACATTGATACGGGACATAATTTTCCTGAAACCATGATATTCAGAGATCAAATAGTAGCTGATTTAGACGTCCGACTCATCGTAGGATTGGTTCAAGATTCTATTAATTCTGGAAGATCTACGGAGGAACGAGGTAAAAATGCTTCCAGAAATGCCCTGCAAACCAATACCCTTCTCGACACCATCGATTTACATCAGTTTGATGCTTGTGTGGGTGGCGCGCGACGGGACGAAGAGAAAGCCCGGGCTAAAGAAAGGTTTTTTTCACATCGAGATGAATTTGGACAATGGGATCCTAAAAATCAACGTCCAGAATTATGGAATATGTTCAATGGCAAACATCATCAAGGAGAGCATTTTCGAGTGTTTCCCTTGAGCAATTGGACAGAAATGGATGTTTGGCAATACATTTTAGCCAAAAATATTCAGATTCCGTCCCTTTATTTTGCGCACCAACGCGAAGTCATCCGTCGCAATGACACCTGGCTGCCCGTGTCAGAGCACATCCATTTGAACGAAACAGAAACCCCGGTACACAAAAAAATTCGTTTTCGTACTTTGGGCGACATCACTATCACAGGCGGGGATGAATCAGATGCCGACACATTAGAGAAAATCGTAGATGAAGTAGCCGTAGCGCGTCAGACTGAGCGAGGTAATCGAGCAGACGATAAGCGATCTGAAACATCTATGGAAGATCGAAAAAAACAAGGTTATTTTTAAAAACCCACCAATATGAATGCCTATTTAGATATGGAATTATTGCGGTTCACCACAGCCGGTAGTGTAGATGATGGTAAAAGCACCTTGATCGGTAGACTTCTTTTTGATACCAAATCAATTTTTGAAGATCAGCTGGATCAAGTCAAGAGATCCAGCAACCGCAAAGGATTGGCGCAGGCAGATTTATCTCTGCTTACCGATGGACTCAAAGACGAACGAGAACAGGGCATCACCATTGATGTGGCCTATCGTTATTTCGCCACACCCAAAAGAAAATTCATCATTGCAGATACGCCCGGTCACATTCAATACACTAGGAATATGATCACTGGCGCATCCACTGCCAATTGCGCTTTGGTCCTTATAGATGCTCGCCATGGCGTGGTGGAGCAAACTTGTAGACATGCCATCATCGCTTCTTTACTTCAAATCCCACATCTGATCGTTTGTATAAATAAAATGGATTTGGTTGACTACCAAGAAACCGTTTTTCAAAAAATTAAAAAAGATTTTGAAAGTTTTTCTTCCAAGTTAGATATCACAGACATCCGCTTTATCCCCATAAGTGCCCTAAATGGAGACAACGTAGTCAATCGCAGTGAAAAAATGTCTTGGTATGAAGGATCTACCCTTCTCTACACCTTAGAAAATTTACATATCGGTAGTGATTACAATCACATTGATTGTCGATTTCCTGTACAGACGGTCATTCGACCCAAAATGGCACCCTATCACGACTTCAGAGGCTATGCGGGAAGAATTGCAGGAGGTGTCTTCAAACCGGGAGATGAAATTACGGTGCTCCCTTCAGGGTTCACATCAAAAATCAAATCTATTGAGACCTTCAACGGTCCGCTATCTGAAGCCTTTGCTCCGATGTCGGTTGTCATACAGCTCACCGATGATGTAGATGTAAGCCGGGGCGATATGTTGGTGAGGTCCAATAATCAACCCGACCTCAATCAAGACATTGAGATCATGATGTGTTGGCTCGATAATAAAGCGCCCCATCCTAAATCAAAATACATCATTAAGCATACCACATCAGAAGCCAAAGCCATTATTAAAAATATTCGATACAAGTTAGATGTAAATACCCTGCATCGGAATGTTGAAAGCCTCAATATCGGCATGAACGACGTGGCGCGAGTACAACTGCGTACTACCAAGCCTTTGTTAACGGATGCCTATAGAAAAAACAGAACGACGGGTAGTATTATTTTAATAGATGAGTCCACCCATGAAACCGTGGCCGCAGGCATGATCATTTAAATCCATTCTCTATTATGAACCTAAATTCATTACTCGAACAGGCCAAAATTGCGGCAAGCATGGCCAGTGAGGAAATACTCAAAGTCTATCATTCTGGTGATTTTGAAATAGAAGCCAAAGATGATCAATCCCCACTGACCCGCGCAGATCAAGCGGCCCATCAGGTCATTGCCGCCGTACTCGAAAAAACCGGTATTCCGATTTTAAGTGAGGAAGGCGCTCAAATTCCTTTTTCACAAAGAAAAAGTTGGGAAACTTTTTGGCTGATAGATCCCTTAGATGGGACTAAAGAATTTATCAAAAGGAATGGAGAGTTCACCGTGAACATTGCCCTGATACACCATCATCAGCCCATACTCGGAGTTGTGCAAACGCCCGTCACTGCTGATCTATATTCTGCCATCAAAGCATCCGGCGCTCAAAAAAATGGACAAATGATTCAGTGTGCCTCCTTTGATCTCCATCAATCCGGACTTAATGTGGTGGCCTCTCGCTCTCACCTCAACGCCGAGACTCAAGTATTTTTAGATAACTTAATCAAACCCGAAATCCTATCTAAAGGCAGTTCATTGAAACTGCTCATGGTTGCAGAAGGCGAAGCCCATTTATATCCTCGGTTTGCTCCTACGATGGAATGGGATACCGCTGCTGCTCAAATAATCGTTGAAGAAGCAGGGGGCAAGGTGCTCATCCAAAACTCTCAAATCCCCGTAAACTATAATAAAGAAAACTTATTAAATCCCTATTTTTTAGTTCAGGGAAAAGAAAAAAACTTCTCGTAGGAAAATCATTTTTCCATCCCCTCACCTATAACATTCCCCAATGGAAATAAATAGATGCGTGCTTTTTTGATTATTAATTAATTAAATTTGCTGACTGTCAATAAAAGCATACATATGCACAAATATTCTAGGATTTCTGTAATCCTCTTTTTTGCTTTATTCATCGGGACCTGTAGTCTAGAAACGGTCACCGCGCAAAGTATGGGAAAAGCCCAATCTGTGAAAGTTGACAATCTTTCTGATGATCAGATACGCATGATGATGCAGCGTGCCAAAGGCATGGGCTATTCTGATCAAAATATTGTCCAATATGCGAGATCAGAAGGTTTGTCTGCCATGGAAATCAGCAAACTCTCAAGGAGAATCAACAAAATACGTGCCGCAGACAATAAACGAAAATCAAGCCTTTCTGATTTTCAAGAAGAAAAAAAGAAAGAAGTGTTGACCGATTATTTGACACAGTTGGCTTTCGAGGAAGAGAAAAAAGAAATAGAACTAGAAGATTTGCCTATAAATCAAAACTTTGGTTATAGCGTTTTTAATGACGATTCCAGAGAATTGAGTTTTGAAACCAACCTCAATTTTCCGCCCCCGCCAGATTATGTGCTCGGAGTCGGTGATGAAATCGTCATTGATATTTTTGGCGCCTCCGAATGGAATTATACCGAATCCATTCAACCCAATGGCCAACTATTCCTCAGTAATGTGGGGCCCATTTATTTGAATGGACTCACTTTGAAGGAAGCCCAGACAAAAATAAAAAATCGACTTGCTGGGGTTTATGTTGAGTTATCTGGTGCCGCACCCAGTACTTTTTTACAGGTGTCTATTGGTATGATTCGAAACATCAGTATCAACATTGTAGGTGAAGTAAACGTACCGGGGACGTACACCATCAATGCGCTATCTACGGTATTCAATGCGTTATATGCTGCCGGTGGGCCAACTTTGATGGGCACCCTCAGAGACATCAAGGTGTACCGACAAAGTGAGCAGATCGCTACGGTTGATATATATGATTTTTTATTGAAAGGCAATACGAATAGCAATGTGCATCTCCAGCATAATGATGTCATCATTATCGGACCTTATGCCAATAGAATTGAATTGCAAGGGGCCGTCAAACGTCCCGGCTTCTATGAAACTCTGGAAAATGAAACATTTGGGGATTTGCTCACCTACGCCAGTGGTTTTACTTCCAATGCCTATGAGAAAAGAATCAGTGTCATCCGTAATAACGACGCTTCAAAGCAAGTATTAGATATCTATAAATCTCAATTCAACGAATTTAACCTGCACGATGGTGATGTATTCAGCATAGGAGAAATTCAAAATAGATTTGAAAATCGTGTAATTATAAAAGGTTCAGTCTTTAGACCTGGGCCTTATGCATTGACGGATGATTTAAACTTAAAAAAATTGATAGACCTAGCCGATGGTTTAACAGGGGATGCCTTTACGGGACGGGCCTTGTTAACGAGAATGCATCCAGATTATAGCGTTGAAACACTCACCTTAAACCTTGAAAAAATTCTAAGTGGTGAAATGGGGGAGGTAACACTGCAAAAAGAAGACGTCCTTCAGATCAATTCTATTTATGATTTTGAAGAGGAACAATTTGTCCGCATTACGGGCGAAGTAAATAATCCTGGCGTTTATCGCTTTTCTGATAATCTCTCAATGGAAGATTTGATTTTTCAAGCCAAAGGATTTAAGAAAGCAGCGATTGGTGGCACTGCTTTTATTTCAAGAAGGCCGCTTCAACAATCTGCCTATGCCCAGATCGAAACAGAACAATTGACGATAAATGAAAATCTTGAAATATCAGCTAATGAGTTTCTCCTAAGACCCTTTGATCACATCACCATCAGAAAAAATCCTAATTATTTTGAAGAGAAATCTATTCAAATTTTAGGACAAGTGCATTTACCCGGAACTTATCCTATTGAATCTGCTGATGAAAGGATTTCGGATGTCATCCGCAAGGCAAATGGCCTCAATGAATTTGCCTATGCTGCAGGGGCTACCTTGATTCGAAAATCCGAATTTAACCGCAACAGTAATGATCAACAGGAAAAGAAATCTAATCTCCTGAATTTTTTAAACCATATGGATACCAGCCTTTACAGCGAATCCGATTTAGTCGTCATCGATAAAATAAATGAGGAATTGGGCTATGATCAAAATAAATACAATCCTGAGAATGAAAATTTGTCGGCCCTTGCTCAAAAAAATAGAATAAAAGAAATCTCTAACAACAACTCCGGTACGGATATCAATCCAAAAGAAGCTGAATCTATCGCCTTAAATTTGAATAAGATTTTGTCAAAACCAGGATCCATTGATGATTTAGTTTTGGAGGATGGTGATATTATTAATATTCCTAAAAAGTTGAGCACAATCAGGGTCATCGGTAAAGTTTTATATCCCAATACCATAGGATTTGAATCTTCCAAGGGACTCAAATATTATATCAATGAAGCGGGTGGCTTCAATAATAGGGCGAAAAAAAGACATACCTACGTTGTTTATGCCAATGGTAATGCTGCAAGAACCAATAGTTTTCTAGGCATAAAATCCTATCCTAAAATGGCTCCCGGAGCTGAAATTATTGTGCCTGAAAAACCCATTAAAGTAGGGGTTAATATAGGAGATGTTATTGCCATTTCGACTTCCTTAATTACCTCTTTGACCTTGATAGGTGTAACCTTACTAAACAATCCTTAATTGAATGACCCTAGATACATAGACGAAGAGCGCATCTCCTTTCGTGACTTCATCAATAAGGTACGAGGCTTGATCAAATATCTCTTACTTCATTGGAAAAAGATGGTGTTGGGCACTTTGATAATCGCTGGTTGTAGAATCTCCTATGAAATATTTAGAGACACTATCCATACTGCTGAAACTACCTTCATCATTGAGGTGGGAGAGGGTGATATGTCTCAATTGGGATCCTTGGCTTCCGTTGTAGGTATTAATTTAAACAGCATCTCTGATGACAGTCAGCTCTTTGACACCGATCATATAGTCGAGCTCTACAAGTCCTATAAAATGTTAAAATCAGCTTTTTTAACACGCTCAGGTAATGCAGATAGCGAGCGTTTGATCACTCGCTATGCCAAAGGAAAAAAATTACTCAAGAGATGGCAAAATGATGAGGAATTACAAGACTTCAGCTTTGAAATTCCAGCAACTAATATGGGTGTCAAACATGACAGTCTTCTAATGGAGGTCATCGATGACTTTAAGGAAAAGCAACTGATCATTGCCAAGCCCAATAGAAAGCTCATGATTTTAAGTGTGAAAGTAGAAGATCATGATCCCTTTTTTGCTGAAAAATTTAATACTGTTTTAGTGGAAATTGTAAATAATTTTTATGAAAGAACCAGTACAAAGAAAACAGGCGAAAATCTAAGAATTCTACAAAATCAAGCGGATAGTACGCGTATTATCCTAGACTACTCACTTGATCAATTAGCACAAATATCCGAACTTCAGCCCAATCCCAATCCCCTGTATTATACCAATCAAGTCCCTTTCCAAAAACTACAAATCGATATCGAAGCATCTGCCGCAGTGTATGAAGAAATTGTCAAAAATTTAGAAATGGCCAAAATCACGCACAGAAATAAAAAGCCTCTAATACAAATTATAGATGAACCTGTCAGGCCTCTTTCTATTGATAAAGCCAGACCCCTGAAGTTAATCGCTACTAGTGGATTGATTGGTGGGATCTTTATGCTGCTTTTTTTCATATTTAAATACGTGTGGGGAAAGTTGATGCAAATTTCTTAACCCTCACATGGTCGCTATTATTGTAGTTAATTGGAAAAATTATGATGACACGCAAGATTGCCTAAAATCACTGCATCAGACCAAAAATACCGATTTTAGCATTATAGTGGTAGACAATGAAAGTCAAAAAAAACCTGCCGAAAAATTAAAAAGTAACTTTCCAAGTATCACTCTCCTACCTCAAAAAAAAAATCTGGGCTTTACAGGAGCCAATAATATTGGAATTAAATATGGGTTAACTTTAAGTGCTGAGTATATCATGTTGTTAAATAATGACACCATTGCCCCCAGAAATTTTATAGATCCCCTTTTGATGACTCTCCATTCTAATCCTCATATTGCCGCGGTACAGCCAAAAATAATGTTCCATGATAAACCTGATACGATATGGAATGCAGGGGGTATTTATTATCCATTGAATGCGTCCACAAGAACCATTGGATACAACCAGACAGACACTGAAAAATATAATGAGTCTAGGTATGTCGATTGGATCACGGGTTGTTGCATCCTTCTGAAATCAGAAATAATCACCGAAGTGGGATTGTTGAACGAACACTTTTTTGCCTATTACGAAGATGTGGATTGGTCTTTAAGAATTAGGAAATTGGGCTATCTTCTGGCTTACAACCCGACCCTTCCGATTTATCATAAGATAGGGGCCAGCAGTAAAAATAAAAAAAAAATGGAAGAGGGATTTCTATCTCCATTTGTTCATTACTTAAATATAAGAAATCATATTTTTCTTGCCAGATTACACGCTAGAGGCATTCATGCCATCAACGCTCATCTTTATCTTTTATTGAAAATAATCAGTTATAGTGTATATTTCATATTGAAGCGACGAAGGAAAAAATTAAAAATATCTTGGAAAGGCTTTTTAGAGGGATATTCAACACAATTGTGACACTTATTTATGCTGATCTACTACATTGATATGATCCCCCTTTGCCCAAACATTCAGCAAATGATCATGAGTACCTAAAAAATCATGTCCATCCCCATTTTCATATTAATTGCCCTCACCCTCCTTTTAGGCACAGGATATCTTATTTATCTTTTGATAAAAACAGGAAAAGAATGGTACTTTCTTATCTTCTTTATACTGTATTTACCCATGTACATCACTTTGCAAAGCTTTGTTTTTCAACAAACCAAAAGCCCTATAGGGGTATTTATCATTCAATACCTCAAAGAATTTGTGTTATTTATTGCCCTGGCGGTCTCCGTCTTTTATCAATCGGATCTGATTAGAAAAAAATTCAAGTTTAACAAAATAGACCTCGTATTTGGCGCTTTTATTCTTTTGGCCTTTATTTTTCTCGTATTGCCGATAGGAGAAGTTGCCTTTTTGGCCAAAGCCGCCTATTTCAAGAACATCCTACTCATGGGTCTCGTTTATTTTTTAGGAAGAAATATGACCTTGAGTAACCATCAAACACAACTGACGCTTAAGCTCATTCTTGGCATCGCTTTAGGTGCTTTTTGCATCAATTTAGCAGAATTCGCCAGTGGTATACATTTTCATACACTTGTCAATTATGGTAATTTTCAAAATGCCATAAACGACGTTGAACCTACTGGAAATTATGGACTATCATGGACCTTTGAGACCCAATCTGGTGTGAAAAGATTTGGTGCATTTTTCGCTAATCCTTTAGATCTTGCCAGCGCCTCTCTACTCGCTTTTCCCATAGCGTTTATTTTTTTTATAAAGACCCCACACAGAACCAATCAAATGCTTTACGGAGGCCTCATGATGGCTATCGTTGGATCACTCTTTTTCGCTTACTCACGGGCTTCTCTGGCCGCTTTTATTGTAGAATTAATCTTTATTGCTTTTATATTCAAATACTACCGCTTGCTTTGGGCGGGTGTCTTTTTCATATTTTCTTCCATTATTTATATCATGTATTTTGCCTCAGAGGATTTATATTTTTTTGTTTTGGATACGTTGACTTTTGAAAATGCTTCGAGTTTGGGTCACCTTATTGAATGGTTTGAAGGCCTCGAAAGTATGATTGAATTTCCAGAGGGGATCGGCCTGGCCATGAGTGGTAATGGGAATGGCGTCGATAATGAAAATAGCGTAGGAGGAGAAAATCAATTTCTCATTTTTGGCGTTCAAATGGGCGTTTTAGGCCTGTTTCTTTATGTCAATCTACTATACCTGGCCATAAAAACCAGTATTCAAACCTATCGAAAGGCACTCACCCCCAATGACCAAATCATTTCATTTGTAGCTGGAACCACCAAATTTGCCTTACTCTTGCCCTTATTCACGGCAAATGCGGAACTCTATCTGTTCGTATCCTTAATTAGCTGGTGGATGGTGGGTCAAAGTGTGAAAATAAAGAACAGTACGACCATTTTACCTAATGCGATACCTCATGACTAAAGAAAAAGTCATCATTGATATTCAATATTTACTGATGGCCAAAACAGGTCTCAATACGTATATCCAAGAATTGCTCGCGGCTACGGCCCAATCCAATAAGTATGAATATTTGATCTATCCCAACTTATATCAAATTGAAAAAAATAATTTTTTCAAGCATCATAATAAATGGCGCCATATTTTATTCCATTTTTATACTTTACTTTGGAAGCAATTGGTGATTCCTTTGCTAATATTATGGCATCGTCCCAAAGCCATCATTTTTCCTGATTTTCATGCACCCCTTTGGAGCCTTCCATGTGCCAAAATCATCGTATTTCACGATGCTTTTTTTTGGGAAAATCCACAAGATTATAATAAATGGTGGTTAAAATACTATTTATGGTCCATTATTGAGGGTCTTAATGGTGAAAGTAAAATCATCTCCGCTTCATTGGCAACAGAAAAAAAAATCACCTCCTTATTGAAGCCTAAGTTCATTCAAACCATTTATCAAAGTGCCCCTCAAATTAATGTAGCAGCCGTCGCAGAACCTTATGAAAAATTAGTCCATCAATCCTACTTTTTACACGTAGGTGTACTTGAAAAGCGTAAAAATCTGGCTGTTTTGATTAAAGGATTTGCTCTTTTTTTGAAAGAATTCCCTGACTACAAACTGGTCTTGGTAGGTCAAAAAGGACCCGCAAAGGATTTAGATGATTATCAAACGCTTAAAATTCTGGTTCGTCAACTGAATCTAGACGAGCACGTTCTCTTTACGGGATACGCTTCAGCGAATCAGCTCAAATGGTTTTATGAAAATGCCTGGGCCTATGCCTTCCCCTCTGTCCATGAAGGTTTTGGTATTCCTATACTTGAAGCCTTTTCTTATGGCTTACCGGTCATCTTGTCGGAGAATGAAGCCACCAATGAGATCGCAGGTACTGGGGGGCTTTCTGCCCAGTCTTTAGACCCTCACGCTTGGTCCACAGCAATGAAAAAGCTGATAAACTCATCCAATCTTAGAAATGACCTCATAAAGAATGGTAAATTGCGATTGAAAGAGTTTTCCAAAAAGAATTTTCTTGAAGGAATTGAAAATTACATTGCTTAGGATTAATGATACTCGGTGATAAATATAAAGCTGGTTGGGGGAGGCGGAATACCCTATCTTCTCTATTCACATTATTGATTTGGTTCATTAGGGGCCTGTTTTTCCGTTTATTTTGGCGCTCAAGTAAGGGGCTTGTTTTGATAGGTCCCTCGGTCAAAATTATTTCTGGGCACAAATTATCTGTAGGCAAAAACTTCATTATAGAAAGAGGTGCTGAAATTAATTGTATCAGCTCTGAAGGCATTCAATTGGGTGAAAAAGTTACCATCGGAAGTTATGCTACCATTCGGCCTAGTAACTTATATGGTGGCGCCGTTGGAATGGGCCTCAAAATAGGTAACCACTCGAATATAGGGCCCTACAGTTATATTGGATGTTCAGGATATATAGAAATTGGTAATAACGTGATGATGGCCCCCAGAGTGAGTTTATACGCTGAAAATCATAATTTTGATTCTATCGATGTCCCCATGAAAGATCAAGGCGTAGCCACAGCTCCTATTATTATCGAAGACGACTGCTGGATTGCCGCCAACTGCATCATCCTATCCGGGGTACGCATAGGAAAAGGATCTGTAATCGCCGCAGGCAGTGTGGTAACTAAAGACGTTGCACCCTACTCGGTCATGGGCGGTAATCCTGCGAAAAAATTAAAAACACGAACGTAATTGCGCATCCTTTTCTTACATAGCTCCTCTGACATGTACGGTGCCAGTAAAATTTTGCTGATCACCCTTCAGATGCTTAAAAAAAATGGCCATAAACCTCTCGTGGTGCTATCTGAAGATGGATTATTAAGCCAAGCATTAAAAAAGGAACACATTGAGGTCCGCTTTATTAAACTCGGCATCATCAGAAGAAAATACTTTAATTTCAAAGGCCTAATCAATAGGTTTAGGACTCTTTGGATCGCAAAAAATCAATTGACTGAATTATGCATTCAAGAAAATATTGATTTGATCTACTCCAATACGGCGGCGGTTATCGTGGGCAGCTGGGTGGCCAGAAAATGCCGGCTCAAACATGTGTTTCACATACATGAAATCATACAATCCCCCTCTTGGTTTGCTTTTTTAATTCATAAGATGATCGCAAGGAATGCCGATCATGTCATAGCGGTATCTCGTGCGGTCAAAGACCACCTATCCACATTCATCCCACAACATAAAATTTCTGTCATCTATAATGGATTAGATTATTCATCTTTATCGTCGAATCAAAATTTATCTAAAGAATTATCTCTCCGTCCAAACCATCTGATCATTGGCATGATTGCCAGAGTGCATCCATGGAAAGGTCAAAGCTATTTTATAGACCTTGCCGAAGCGTTGCTGCAAAAAAAATCAGCACTTACTTTTATCATGGTCGGTGATGCCTATCCTGGCAATGAATACCTTTATGATGAATTGAATGCGAAACTAGAAACCCTTGGACTCAAAAGCCATTTTATCAATCTAGGTTATCGAGAAGACATCATGGCCATTCTCAATACACTAGATCTCTTTATCCTTCCCTCCACGGCACCCGATCCTTTTCCTACCGTTATATTAGAAGCGATGTCTTGTCAGAAAACGGTCATTGCTACGGCACAAGGCGGCGCCTTGGAAATGATTGAACATCAAGTTTCAGGCATCCATATTCCTCTAGACAATGCGCAAGAGGCTGCCAAAATTATTTCGCCCTACTTGTCTGATGAAAAAATACGTAGGGCTATGGGGCAAGTGGCTCAACAAAAAGTGAATGCCGACTTTTCACTGGTCTCCTTTGAAAAAAACATCATGCAACTCCTTACTGTAATCCATGAACACTAACCCCCCCAGTATTGCCCTGATTGGTACGCGAGGCTATCCCTATGTGTACAGTGGCTATGAAACCTTTGCTAAAGAACTCTCGGAACGCCTGGTTGAAAAAGGGATCAAGGTGACTATTTATTGTCATAAGAATCTTTTTGAACACCGGCCCAAGCAAATAAAAGGGATCCATCTGGTCTACCTTCCGGCCATCGAAACTAAAATACTCAGTCAATTGAGCCATTCCCTTTTTGCGTTTTTGCATGCTTGCTGGCAACCCTACGATGTTGTACTTGCCGTCAACTCAGCCAACGGACCGTTTGGTTTATTGACCAGATTGTTTCGAAAAAAAACCATGATCAATGTGGATGGCTTAGAATGGATGCGTCCCAAATGGCAAGGTTTGGGCTCCAAATATTTTTATTGGTCTTCAAAGCAGGCGACCCGTTTTTTTGATTTGATCATCAATGATTCCCTCGAGATGCAACGGGTATATAAAAAAGAATTTCAAACGGATTCTAAAGTCATTGCTTATGGAGCCGAGCCTAGATACTCACAGAATCCTTCGTTGATTGAAAAATGGGGCCTCCAACCCAATAGCTATTATTTGATCGTGGGTAGACTGATTCCAGATAACAATTCAGACCTCATTTTAGAAGGCTTTTTACAGAGTCTCTCGGATAAGAAGCTTGTGATTGTGGGTGACGTTCCTTTTCAAGATGCCTTTGCTAAAAAAATAAAAGCCCGGTCACAAACTACGGACCGCGTCATCATGACGGGCTATGTAAATGAGGCCGAAACTCTAGCAGAACTGTATCACCATTGTTACGCCTATCTTCATGGACATGAATTCGGAGGCACCAATCCCACCATGCTCAAGGCCATGGCCTATGGCTGCGCGATTCTCGCCTTAAAAACTCCTTTTAATGATGAAATGTTAGCCGATGGTAGCTTTGGTGATTTTTTTAATAAATCCATTGATTCCGTCAGTGAAAAAATCAAGGACTTTGATCTTCATCCAAAAAGAGTCACGGACTTAAAGAATCATTCAAGATCCGGTATTTCAAAAAAATATACCTGGGATCATGTCTGTGATCAATATATGGATGCCATTTATGGATTGATGGGCATCCGATAGGTTCTGTACAATACGGCCGCGCCAAAAAGAAACATCGCCAATTCTGCTAAAGCTATACTGATCAGTAATCCATTGATCTCCAAAAAAGAAACCAAAAAAGGAAGTAAAACGAGTGCTGTAATCAGACCGATCAGGTGATAGCCGAAATACATTTTTTTCATATCCAAAGCGATAATTAATAAGCTAATCGGGAGATTGCAAAAAAGTAAAAAAATAAACACGGGTAAAATCCATAAAAAAGGTCCTATATCCGTAAGGATAATTTCATCGGAAAGCATCTCAATAAGTGGCCCCCCAAAAAAGATGACGACAGCCATACCTAATAATACCATAACCAACAGCTTTGAAAAAATCGAGTATAAAAAATCTCTCAAAAAACGATCTGATTTCTTCACAAAATTGCATAGCATCGGAAAGATCGCCCGGTATACCAAGGTATATGAATTAGCTATCAGCATCATGATTCGGTCAATAATTACATAAATCCCCATGAGAGGAGCACTCAGAAAAAATCCAGCGATTACAATACCAATATTTCTATAAAACGTAGTCACTCCTTCCGAGAGAAAAATTGGAACGTTTTGATGCGCAAATGCATAAATTGCTTTGAATGATTGTTTTTCAAAACGGAATTTCGTTTTTATAAACAATACCCCCCATCCACAAAAGGCAGCGATACACCACCCCAACCCATTACAAACATTCACCCACAGCAAATCATCATTCGATTCTATAAAAAAAAGTACGGCCCCAACGTAAAACACCCTACTCAGGAAATTCAACAAAGCCAACCATGTCATTTTTTGAATCCCTTGGAAGTACCAAACGGGCATCAATGTATTGCCAATAACAATAAAATAAGAAGTCAATATTAGATATTCATAAGGCTGCCATGGGGAAACTGTTTTTACCAAAAAAACCAATCCAATAAACGTTCCTAACAATAGAACTATTTTAATCACCAAAATTTTTTGAGTCAACGTCCGCTCCAAACTGAGATCTCCTTTGGCCTGACTGATCAAGCGTGTCCCCGTTAAATTCAGACCAAAATCAGTAATGGCCACCGCAACATTCATGATGCCTTGCGCCAAAACAATCATCCCATAGCTTTCAAGACCCACACGAGCCAAAAGCAGTGGAATGACTAAAACAGGCACCAAATAATTGGTTATTTGCAGGACACCCAAGGAACCCACGCTCTGGAGAATCAATCTATTCCACTTCATTTTCTGGTTGATTGCGGATCCCTTTTGAAATGATGGAAGTCATGAATTGATTTTTGGTCTTAATAAGCTTCAATGAATATGATTGAAATTTTGCTTTTTCTAACGTTCATGTGAACAAGAACTCAAAGACTCTTATCCCCCTGTTTTTAGGTAATGTTTAGTATCGCTGTCAAATATATGTCATTAGTGTTTTTTGGTCCCCATGAATGTCCTCTTATTGTAACACCTCTCAAATAAAACCTATCCTTTCTTCCGTTAACTCAAACAAAATCATCCAAAAAACACATGGAACTAGATCGATCCCATCAGTAATATATTAGGTATCACTTTCCGCACGATCTTAAGCTCCTTTCTCTTTCATTTGCCTTCTTTTGGTGGGTAGATGATAAATCACACTCAAATTAAAGTTCCAATTGATCAGATCATTACCTGGTCCGATATAAGGGTCTCCAGGTTCTCGCTCATGTACCCACTGATAATTGAGTGAGGTAATACGCGTAATTCTGCCCTGGATCATGAGATCTTTGATCTGCGTATATCCCTGAATCCCAATACTGTAATCAACCCAGTATTTATTCCAATCTCGATTGTGTGCATATGCCAAATAATAGAAATCGCTGTTGTGAAGCTCTCGCTCCAAAATGAAGCCCAATTTATGGTCTGCATTGAGCCAACTGAGGTCAATCGTCGCCAGATTACTTCCTGGGCCAATGCCTGCCCCAATCCACTGCCCCTTGTGCGTGTATCCATGCCTGATATTTTGATCAAGGTACCAACTGTTCAGTTCTGCTAGACTATAATCAGTGGATTGGGCCAATTTGGTCAGTTCCATTCCTACTTCTAGGAAGTTATTGGGTCGGGGCAAATCAAATAGTTTGGTGAATCCCAAAACAAATCCCGCATCTTTTTCAGGGACCATTAAAAACTCTTTAAATCCCTGAAACTTATTTTTCCCACCTTCAAAATACACTTCAGCTTGGGCCTCCTTCCAAATCCAACGCAAAGATAAGGAAGCGTATCTATCCGGTCGCATCCGATCATCTATTCCTTCATTTCGATTAAAAGCATCTGTCAGAGCAGCCAACATATCTCCCTCGTCTTGGGCATCCTTTAAATACTGCTGATTGACATAGGAAAAGCCAAAAAACAGCCCCTCCACCCATTTAGGTTGGTAGGAAATATGAATTCCTGATAAATACCGCTCCGCGTCTCTAAAGGGAACGTATAAATTGGTCTTACCCCCGTACTGCCGTAACGTATCGGGAGGGCTATAATCCGAATTATTTAAAATACCTCCTATGAATTGCCCTTCAAAAGTACCAATTTTAGTATCAATCGGCATCTGAGTCTCTAACGAGAGATGCCAAAACCCCTCAGCTGCATTCGTCATCAGTAGGGAATTCTTTTTACCGGGACCCCACCATAAATTTTGACTGGAAAGGCCTAAAGAAAACTTACGATAATTAAACTTTAAATAGGATTGTCCCGGCCTCAGTCGCCATTCATCTGTGGCTCCGTGCTGCTCGGGGTGATCCGCATAGGTCCACCAATTATAACGCGTCCACCAAGTTCTTGGCCCTTTCAGCTCTGAAAATCCCTCATAGTCCTCATTTTGAGCAAAAAGCCAATCGGGTTTGACTTGTATTTCTATGAATTTCCATTGGGCGTAAAGACCTATCGATCTTCTGTATTGCAAGCCTTTCGCAGGGTTAAAATTCCCATTATTGCGTTCATAGGGGTGATTTGAATTGAAATCCAAATCCACTCGTGGATTTAGAAAAATCAATTCGAACGACTTCTGGCTAAGTATTGAATTTCCAAACCAATGATCTTTGATCAATGTGTGATCAAAATAGCTCATGTTCAAGGGCCGCTTGAAAAAAGAATAATGTATCGCTGAATCTGATGTTAACTGAAGTCTCCGCAATTGCTCCTCCACGATGGGCGTACCCACATCAATGACTTGCCCCACACTTACGCTCATCTGAAAAAATATCAATACGGCTATATGTAACGATCTTTTTTTCAAAATTGATAGGCCGTTTTGATACCCAAAAATACATTCGATTGATTATTCCCTTGGGTCAAAGATCCGTTTAATTCATTTAATAACTCCCATTGATAATTCAGGGAATAAATGTAGGTGAGCTGACCCTCGAAAATGAATCTTTTGTAAAAGCCCCCGGCTTCCAAGCCCATGGATAAATCTGTCCAATAACGTTTACGCTCATCTAGATCTCCAAAAGCGACATACAAGAAATCATTATTGTGTACCACACGCCTGAGTGAAAATCCATATTTTAATTGGGTCTCCTGGTTGATCAGCAAAATTTTAAAATCTTGCTGATTGCCACTGGGCCCTACCCCCGCACCCAATACTTCACCCATTTGGGTAAAGCCTTGATGTACTTGTCCGTGTACATACCAACTCCCAGCACCTCTGACCAATCGGTCAATGGTTTGCTCCATTTGAATCATTTCAAATTCCATAGAGATGAACTTATGTTCTTTTTGAGTTTCAACGATCTTGGTAATCCCAAAAACATAAGCACGAGAATGTTGGGGTATCAGGGCAAAATCTCTGATGCTCCCAGCCGCATCATTTCTACCATACTCAAAATAAAGCTCCGCCCGAGCGGCAGGCATCATGTATCGCGTCGTTATGGATATTTGTCCATCTGTCCCCACGTCGTCGCCCCCTCCTCTAAAAAGTTCCCCAAAAACAGGAAGGTAAGCCTTGTAATCAATCGCTGTCTGCCGGTACATTTGCACGGCCCGGTTGATCCCTAAAAACAAGCCCGGTACCCATTTAGGCTGATAGGAGATACTGATGCTATTCATATACCGCGCGTCCTGATTGGCCGGTCCAAGAAAGGGTATACTAGTATAACCTTGGGTGGGATAATGTGAAGTATAAAGCGAATTATCCAACCGCCCACCTACGAGTTCCCATTCCAAATGACCAATAAAAATATTGACCGGTCGACTAGATTTAAAAGAAATGTGCTTGAAGCCTGCTGCATTGTTGGATAGGATCAGGGCGTTGTTTTTACTTGGTCCCCACCACATATTTTGATTGGACAAGGCCAAAGTAAATAATTTATAGGATACTGCTATTTGGGACTGTCCCCAATCCGTTTTATTGATATTTGAATATCCGTCAACTTCTCGATTCATCCCATAATAAAGGGTGGGATATAATTGAAGCGATAAGATGCCTAGCTTAGCATAAACTCCTACTGAGAGGCTCGACTGAAATCCCGCTATTGGCAGCATGAGCCCATTATTGGTCTGATAAGGGATGTTGCTGGTATACTCTGTTTGATTCGATATAGGTAATAACTGCACATTGAATTGCTCATTTTCAGACTTTCTGAGCACAGAACCAAAAGTAAAAGAAGGCTTATTTTGCTGCAGTGCTTCAATGTGATTGAGCGACCTGATATTAAATGACAAGAGAGAATCAACTGTTCCGAGCAGTTGCCCTCTTCGCAAACCTTCTTCGATCAAGGGAAAACCCACGGGCAACGATTGGGCGCGTAATGAGACCAGCACCGGTATCCAAACGATACTTATAAAAAAAATCAAAATGATCTGCTTTTTCAAATTGATAATAATTTTACTTGAATATTGTTCAGCGACCAACTTTCATCACATTGAGCATCATTTGCATTGGGCTGATTCAATTCGTCCCAAAATACAATTTCAACTTGACCTTTACGATGTGGAAAAATGAGCTCGATCTCGTACGCCGAGGTCGTTCCATCAGACTTGCAAAAGCCAGGCAGATCAACGGCTGAGGCTCCGGTTCTAGGAAAAGTTAAAAAGGGGTGCCGTTCAGGGTAGGACTGCATCAGACAATAATTACTGTAACAGGGTGAATTGGAGAAAGAGGTTTTAAAAACATCTACTTCCGAAGAATCTAGCATGACACCCCAATAATCCGTGCCATCAGGAAACTCCGCATTTCCATCCCAAGAGTCATGGACATAAAGTAAGGCTTGAATTTGAACATAATCATGTGTCCCCAAGCCTTCAAGAGTCAGTTTAAACCCTCCATTGTTGTAAGTGCCCAATATGTTTTGTCCCAAATAAGAGGTGACAATGCCTCCCTCAATCTTTGTCAAATCTGCCGTCTCAAAATTATTGTCATAAATGAGCGTCTCACGATCGATGTCTGAAATACATGACCAGAGTATTACGGTTGTACTCAAGGTGATAAAATTTATAATTCTTTTTACGCAACGCACTTATTGAGCTTTTAGGGATTTTTTTACGCGAGTCTAAACCTAATCGCTCAAAAATATTTATCCACCGTAAAAATGCAAATCCTTTTATAAATAAAGAGGAAAAATACCAACTAATAATTTTTAGAAAGGAAATAATGACATTACCATAAGACATGAATTTATAAGAACATATATTTATGTTTCTAAATAATAGTGAATTATTCATTCGTAAACCTTATTTTTGAACTTCATAAATGAATCTCGTGAGAAAACGATTTTATTTCTTTTTCCCCATCCTATTTATATTGGTTGACCTCTCAGTGGTTTCCATTGTTTTTTTGTTGACACAAAGCGTGATTGGTATCTCGTTTCCCTTAGAAAATTACAACCTAGAAAGCTTATTTTTTATTGTCTTCTGTTGGTCCAGCCTGTCTTTACTCGGTAAAGATTTCAAAATAGGCAGACCCTCAGGATATGAAAAGTCAATTACTAAAGGCTTTAAAACCATTGCTGTTTTCTTGGCATTATTTTCGTTTTTTGTGATTTTCAGTAATCAACAAATTCTGTCAAGAACCTTCGTTTTGTATTTTTCTGGGTTATTATTTCTATTTATTCCAACAGAGCGCGTAATCATCCACTTAGTCGTCAATAAATATCGGAAGTGGGGGGGAAATTATCGCAATGCAACCATCATCGGTTATGATCAATTGGGTTTTTCCTTGTTTGATGCCATTAATAAAAACCGAAATATAGGTATCCGCTGTACTGGATTTTACGGAAGTAGCACGCAAACAGACAAAAAATACCCCCTTAAAGGAAACGTGCAGGCCTTTCTTAATTCAGACTTAGAAAACATTGATTTCGTTTATGTCAGTGAAAATATTGTGCGAGAGGAATTAAATCAAATTATTGAATTGGCTGATGCCTCATTTGTAAAGGTGAAATTATTGCCCCATTTCAAAACGGATTTTTTAAAATCGTATACGCTCAAGTTAATTGATAACATCAACATCATCGATGTCAACTATTTGCCCTTGGATCATGCTTTTAATAGATTTTTAAAGCGCTCTTTTGATGTTTTATTCTCATCAATGATGTTGCTTTTTGTACTTAGTTGGCTTTATCCCATCATTGCCCTCGTAATCTTTTTGGAGTCTCGTGGTCCCATTTTATTTAAACAATATCGCAATGGCAAGAATAATAAAGTTTTTCGCTGCATAAAATTCCGTACCATGCATTTAAATGAAGAAGCAGACCAAAAATGGGCAACAAAAAATGATCCCCGAGTAACCTACTTTGGTGCAATCTTAAGAAGAACTAGTTTAGATGAACTTCCACAATTGATTAATGTCCTAATAGGAGATATGACCATCGTAGGACCCAGACCCTTGCCTGTGAAACTTAATGAGCAATATATTAATCAAATCAAAAGTTATTCTCAAAGGCATACCTTCAAGCCTGGGATTACCGGATTGGCACAAGCGCTGGGACATCGTGGTGAAATAAAAGATTTGAGAGAAATTAAAAATAGAGTCACCTTAGACCGGTTCTATTTAAATAATTGGTCTGTTTTCTTAGATGTAAAGATTATCTTCATCACATTCTTTGAGCTCATTAAAGGACAAGACACAGCGTATTAGCCCTTAGTTTACAAAGAACAAAGAGTTTCTTTATTCCCATGATGTCGTTCATTATCTTTGTCCCTTAATAATCCAAAACCCTTTGCCATATCATGTTTGATCAGGTTGAAAAAGTACATAAAGAATTAGCTCAAGCCCTCGTCAAAAATGCCTCTGAATTAGAAGCTTTTAGAATTAAGTTCATTGGTAAAAAAAGTGTGATTAGCGGTCTATTTGATGCATTTAAAACAGTCCCTAATGATCAAAAAAAAGCTTTTGGAGAAGCCCTTAATGAGCTAAAAAAAGAGGCCAATACCAAATTTCAATCTTTGGTAGCCCATCTTCAGTCTACTATCTCTCATTCTTCGGAACACCCTGATGCTTCACTCCCTTCAACCCCTTTTCAAATGGGGGGGTTACATCCGATCAATATTGTGAAAAACAGAATGATCGAAATATTCGAAAGACAGGGATTTAACGTATCTGAAGGTCCCGAAATGGAAGATGATTGGCACAATTTCACAGCCCTCAATTTTCCTGAAAATCACCCAGCTAGAGAAATGCAGGACACCTATTTTTTAGAAAAAAATCCTGACAAACTATTACGGACCCATACCTCTACAGTACAAATAAGATTAATGGAGCATGGGAAGCCTCCCTTTAGATCCATCATGCCCGGACGGGTTTATCGGAACGAAGCCATCTCTGCAAGGGCACATTGTTTCTTTCACCAAGTAGAAGGTTTGTACATTGATCGTAATGTTGGCTTCAAAGACCTCAAACAATCTATTTATCATTTTTCGCGTGAATTTTTCGGAAAAGATACACAGATTAGGTTCAGACCCTCCTATTTCCCCTTTACTGAACCCAGCGCCGAAGTAGATATCAGCTGTTTCATCTGTAAAGGGAAGGGCTGTAAAATTTGCAAAAACAGTGGTTGGGTCGAGATCGGCGGTTCAGGAATGGTGGACCCCAACGTATTGGAGAATTGTGGTATTGATTCGAAAGAGTTTAGTGGGTTCGCTTTTGGCATGGGTATAGAACGTATTGCCATGCTCAAATATGAAATTGATGATATTCGGCTCTTTTCTGAAAATGATGTCCGCTTTTTACGCCAATTCAATGGATTGTAATTAAAGTAAGTCTTGAATGATTTGAGTTTCTGAAATTCCTGCAGCTTCAGCCTTGAAGTTTCTTACAATTCTATGTCTTAAAACTGATTCTGCCACCGCCTTAACGTCCTCAATATCAGGAGCATACTTGCCTGTCATCAAGGCATGGCATTTGGCACCCAGAATTAAAAACTGACTGGCTCTGGGGCCTGCTCCCCACTCTAGATAATCATTGGCCAATGTACTGGATCCCGTTCTTCCGGGCCTTGTCTTATGAACCAACGAAACAGCATACTCATAGACGTTATCTACTACGGGTACACTTCTGACCAAATTTTGGAAAATAAGGATTTCGTCTTTTGAAATTACGTTTTTCACAGCTATATGTGTGTTTCTCGTCGTGTTTTTTATGACTTCTACTTCGGTTTGATAGTCAGGATAATCTAATTTAATCATCAACATGAAACGATCGAGTTGTGCTTCAGGCAAGGGATAGGTACCTTCTTGTTCAATCGGATTTTGTGTGGCCAAAACAAAAAAGGGTCGATCTAATTTATGCTGAGTCCCTCCTATGGTAACCGCATATTCTTGCATACTTTCAAGCAAGGCAGATTGGGTTTTTGGTGGGGTCCTATTAATTTCATCTGCCAAGACTACATTGGAAAAAATGGGCCCTTTGATGAATTTGAAATTTCGATCACGATCCAAAGTTTCTGCACCAATGATATCTGAAGGCATCAAATCAGGGGTAAATTGAATCCGACTGAAATCCAAATTGAGGGCTTGAGCCAGCGTATTGATCAGCAAAGTTTTGGCGAGCCCTGGGACACCAACCAATAACGAATGACCACTACAAAAAATAGAAATAATCAATAACCGAACCGCCTCTTCTTGACCTATAATTATTTTAGCTATTTCCTCACGGAGTGTATTACATTTCTCTAAAAACTCGTCTGCTAATTCTTTTTCATTTCTCTCACTCATACCTAATTATTTCATGATATCACAATAGTTATAGGCAGGATCAACATCCACATAGACTTCCCCTTTGGCCTTCTCAAACCACTTATCTAATAATTTTCCTTTTTTTGCATTGAGTGCATATTCAGCCAGCTTTTGATAGTCATCATTCAAATTAGCCTGATGAGGGGGTATTCTATCCTGATAAAAAATCAATCTAAAAGCCGTCGTTCCATCGACCATTGAAAATTTCAATGGCTTTGTCAAGGAGCCTATGCTCATGGTATCAACGGTGAAAAATATGTTAGGGTCTAATTGCTCAACTGAAACCCTAACTGAACCATCGGTTCCAGTATAGAAACCTCCATTTGATGCAGTCTCCTTGTCTGCTGAAAATTCTTTTGCTGCCACTCTAAAAGTTGTTAGGCTGTCCAATATTAAATTTCGTATGCTGTCCAGTTTATTTTCCGCCACATTAATGTCATCGGCAGAAGGTTTAGGAATAATCAATATATGCCTAGACCTAAACGTATTTCCCCTTCTTTCTTGTAACTCAATCAAATGATATCCAAAATCTGATTTGACGGGCATTGAAAGCTCTCCAACCTCCATGGTCATGGCAGACTCTTCGAACTCTGGAGCCAATTCGCCTCGCTTATAAAACGGAAGCTGACCTCCACGAGATCCAGATCCTGGATCTTCTGAATACCTTCTTGCCATGTTCTCAAAGGTCTCTGTCCCTCTCAAGATTTTGCCTCTGATTTCTAATAATTGTCGTTCGACCTTACCGAGCTGCTCGGCTCCTGGCTCAGGTTTCATCACCAATTGACCGACTTGGACTTCTGTTGAAAAATAGGGCAACGAATCTTTGGGTATTTTATTAAAAAATTGTTTTACCTCACTGGGTGTTACCTTAATATCACTGGTAATGGTCCGCTGCATGGTCTCAATTATTTTTTGTTCCTTGACCTTATCAAATAATTCTTCCTCTATTTGTCCTAAACTCTTACCATAATACGCTTCTATTTCTTTGGCCGACCCAATCTGAGAGATCATGTAAGCCATTCTTTGATCTAGATTATTTTGTACTTCTTCATCTAATACAATGACCGAGTCAATTTCTGCTTTTGCCACCAATAACTTATTGATGACTAAATTTTCTAATACTTGGCACCTCAACGCGCCACTGTTTACTTCTCCTTGAGAAAGATACTCAAGATAGGTCTGTTCTAAATCTGATTTTAGTACGATATAGTCATCTACTTTAACAATGATTCTATCGACCAATAACTCTTTAGACTGACCTATTACCGCATGGAGGGAAAGCCAAAAAATAACGCTGCTAATTGCGATAAACTTCAAATTTCTTCGTTTTGAGTGCTTCTTCATAAATCGTCTCGTGTAATTCCTTCTTAAGTGCAAGTTTACGCTTATTAATGATAATATTTTCTATATCTTCTTTGACATATTCTAACGGTGCAACCTGATCAGATATTTTATATTCAACAATCCTGAATAAATAAATATAACCCTCATCTCTAGTTTCACTATAAACGGTTTTCTCTAAAAATTGAGTTTTATTTTGCAAACTAGCAAGCGGTGTATTTACAACCAACTCATCAAGACCTATCCACACGGAATCATCAAGAAATGATAAATCGGCAAATTGATAACAGTAATTTTTAATATCTTCTATATCCGTATTGGGAAAATTTCTTATATTTCTACGGATCTGGGAAATATCTGGTGCACTACTCGGAATTTTAGCAAAGATGCATTGTACGATATTTTGCTTCAATAAAAAATTTTCTGATCGTTCATGATAATAAGATTCGATCTCCTCCTGAGTGACTTGGGTATTTAAATGTGAGCCTATATAGATTTTCTCAAACTCATGCATGATCAATGCATAGCGGTAATCCTCAACTTTACGATCAATGTTTATCGCATTGATACTTAATTCCTCATTGGCTTTAATGATTAACAACTGCTTCTTGATCCAGTCATCCACATATTTATCCACGAGTCTACCACTGTCTGAAAGCGAAAGGCCCAGAGGCATATCCTGGGCTATATCTTCTCCATACAAATAATTATCCCCTACTCGAGCGATGGGACGGGAAGTGGGTCCCTGCTTTTTATTGAGGTAGTCACAGCTTAAAAAAAAGCCCAGAAACAACAGCAGGCATAAACTCCTTTGATATGATGTTTTCAAATTTATAAATCTAACTTTAAACTTTTTACTATCTGGTCGAATAATTGGGCGCCTCTCGGGTCACATAAACATCATGTGGATGACTTTCTACAGATCCAGCCGAGGTAATTTTAACAAATTTTGCTACGTGCAATTCCTCAATTTTACGAGCCCCACAATAACCCATACCTGCTCTAAGTCCTCCCACCATTTGATAAAGAACCTCGGAAACCATCCCTTTGAAAGGCACCCTACCTACGATGCCTTCGGGTACTAATTTTTTTATGTCGTCTTCTGCATCCTGAAAATAGCGATCTTTTGAGCCCTCCTCCATGGCCTCGACAGATCCCATACCTCGATAACTCTTAAACTTCCTACCCTCATACAGAATGACCTCCCCCGGTGCCTCTTCGGTACCTGCAAGTAAAGATCCTATCATCACAGCATTGGCACCCGCTGCCAATGCTTTGACTACATCTCCGGAAAATCTAATCCCTCCATCTGCGATGACAGGGACGCCTGTCCCTTTTAAGGCATTGGCCGCTTCATAAACCGCCGATAATTGGGGAACGCCCACACCCGCAATAATTCTTGTCGTACAAATGCTTCCCGGTCCAACGCCCACTTTCACAGCATCGGCTCCTGCTTCAACCAAGGCCAAAGCCCCTTCAGCCGTAGCCACATTACCCACAATAAGCTCTAAATCAGGAAATTGTTGCTTTACCATTTTCGTCGCCTCAATGACCCCTTTGGAATGCCCATGTGCCGTATCAATACTGACTACATCTACGCCAGCATCCACCAAGGCTGAAATCCTCTGAGTTACATCGGGAGTAACCCCTACAGCTGCGCCTACCCTTAGGCGTCCGAATTTATCTTTACAGGCGTTGGGTCGATCTCTGTTTTTTAATATGTCTTTATAGGTAATCAATCCCGTCAATCTATAATTTTCATCGACGATTGGAAGTTTTTCGATTTTATATTCTTGTAAGATTTCTTCCGCTTCTTTTAAGCCCACCTCAAACTTGGCCGTAATGAGCTTTTCACGGGTCATGATATCTAGTATGGGTTTGGTCATGTTTTTCTGGAATCTCAAATCCCTATTGGTAATGATCCCTATCAAAATTCCTTCATCATTGACCACAGGAATCCCTCCAATATTATTTTCACGCATGATTTTCTCAGCATCTCCAGCCAAAGCCTTTTCGTTGAGGGTGATCGGGTCTAAGATCATACCACTTTGTGACCGCTTGACTTTTCTTACTTCAATCGCCTGCTGGGCAATGGTCATGTTTTTATGAATCAGACCTATGCCCCCATCAAGCGCCATGGATATGGCCATACTGGATTCCGTAACCGTATCCATCGCTGCTGACAATAACGGAATATTGACTTCAATGTTTCGCGTCAAAAATGTTTTTATTTCGGTATCTCGTGGGAGAATTTCAGAATAGCCAGGTAAGAGAAGCACATCATCGTAGGTAAGTGCTTCAAAAATAATTCTATCTTGGTTAATATTCATAAGCAAATAAGTAGGGGTATTATTTGCAAAGCAAAATTATCAACATTCCGCCTTAATAAAAAGATTGTTTGATTATTAATTTTATAATTGCGGTATGACTGACTTTCAAAGCTTATTTATCTCTCAATTGGTCAATACGTCTTATGCAGAAATGACCGCCGTTTTTTTCGGCTTAGTAAGCGTCTGGTATGCCAAAAAAGAACAAATTTGGGTGTATCCAACAGGAATCATCAGTGTCATCATTTACATCGGTATTACCTTTCAATACAAGCTCTATGGTGATATGGGCATTCAGATCTATTATCTTGTCATGAGTATTTACGGATGGTACTTTTGGACCCAAGGTAAAGGAACCCACACCCCAGTTCCAATTTCAAAAAACAATAAGCAAGAAAATACAATCATTTTTTTGCTGTTCCTAAGTTCTTTTTTATTGATCCGATTTGGACTTGGACTCACAGATAGTGATGTCCCTGGATGGGATGCGCTTACTTCTGCCCTTGCCATCACAGGTATGTGGTTGATGGCTAGAAAAAAAATTGAACATTGGATTGCTTGGATCATAGTAGATAGCATTTCTGTTCCGCTTTATATTTACAAAGGTTTGCCTTTGACCAGCTTTCAATTCTTACTATTTACCTTACTTGCCGGATGGGGTTACATGACATGGAACATAAAACTGAAATTAAAAGAATCGCAATCATAGGTCCTGAGTCTACAGGTAAAAGCAAATTAGCCCAAGAATTGGCGGTTTCCTATTACACTGAATGGGTTCCGGAATATGCTAGATTTTATTTGGACCGCCTAGATAGAGATTATCAAGAGGCTGACTTATTAGAAATTGCGAAAGCACAACTTACTTGGGAAGACGATCGCGCCGCTTCGGCCGATAAATATCTGTTTTGTGATACCAACTTGATTGTTTTAAAGATTTGGAGTCATGATAAATATGGCAGAACAGACCCTTGGATTCTGGATCAAATTGCTCAGCGAAAATATGACTTTTATCTGCTCTCCGACATCGACATTCCTTGGACGGATGATCCGCAAAGGGAGCACCCCTACAGAAGAAAAGAGTTTTTTAATATCTACTTAAACTATCTTAAATCCAATCAACTGCCCTACGGGATTGTAAAGGGTATTGAAGACGACAGATTGGCCTGTGCCATAAAACTATTGCAAAATATTTAAAATAATATCCTATCTTCGTGGCGTTAAGGGGTGCCCTGCTTTTCTGAAAAGAAAAGATAAATTCGGGCTGAGATCATACCCATTGAACCTGCTCGGATAATGCTGAGAAGGGAAGTATGATAACCGTATGGAGGTCCCCTCCTCCTATTTTGGTTAATTTAAAAATAAAATAATGAGAATTTTAATATGTGCCACCTTATTGGTGGTTAATTATGTATCCTATGCCCAAAGAATGGTTTCAGGAACTGTTTGGGATGAAAATAATGAAGGCATGCCTGGAGCCTCCGTAATCATAAAAGATCTTGATTTGGGTACCATCACAGATATGAATGGCTATTTTCAACTGAGTGTCCCTGAACAGCAAAAGACGTTACTTGTCAGTGCCATTGGCTATGTGACGAAACAAGTTGCCATCGGCTCTCAATCCGATGTAGTCATCGAGATGTCCGTCGAAGTGAAGAAACTAAAAGCACTTACTATTTTTGGGGATGAGGTCATTAACTTTTCTACTAAGGCCAATGAATTGACTCCGACAACTTATACGGATGTTTCAAAAGAAAAGATTCAAGAAAGGAATCTTGGATTAGACTTACCCATATTATTGAATTTTACGCCTTCCATGGTCACTACTTCAGATGCTGGAGCGGGAGTAGGTTATACAGGTATGAGAATCAGAGGGAGTGATGCGACTCGGATCAATGTAACCTTAAACGGCATACCCATCAATGATTCTGAATCTCATGGCGTATATTGGGTCAATATGCCTGATTTGTCCTCTTCTTTAGACAAAATTCAAATTCAGCGTGGGGTAGGGACGTCCTCCAATGGAGCCGCCGCTTTTGGGGCCACTGTAAATCTGCAATCTAGCGGTCTCTCTGAAAATGCTTTTGCTCAAATTAATCAAACCGTTGGCTCTTTTAATACCCTAAAAACCAATGCGCAGTTCAATACAGGTCTCATTAAAAATAATTTCAATTTTGAAGGTCGCTTATCCCGTATCACCTCTGAGGGTTACATAGATCGAGCGCAATCTGACCTTTATTCCTATTTCTTAACGGGTGGGTATTACGGAGCAAAAACGACACTTAAAGTCCTTCTTTTTGGCGGTCAAGAAGAAACTTATCAGTCTTGGTATGGTACTCCGGAAGCCCGATTAAATAATGACCCTACAGCGCTGCAAGCCGTAATTGATCAAGGAGGCGAATACGGTAGCCCTGCCCAAATAGATAATCTTCTAAGTAGTGACCGGAAATTTAATTATTATCTCTATGACAATGAAATTGATCACTATGAGCAGGACCATTATCAATTGCACTTGAATCATGCCTTCAACGATGATCTGAATTTAGCTATTTCTGGGCATTATACCCATGGTGAAGGCTATTTTGAACAATATCGATCAAAAGATGCCTTTACTGATTATGGACTAGGGAATGTAACCATTGGGGACTCTACGATCACCCAAACGGACCTTATCCGGCGAAGATGGCTAGACAATGATTTTTATGGCTTTACTTATGCCTTCAATTATAACAAAGACAACCTCCTGATGACCCTTGGGGGAGGTTACAACACGTATAAGGGAAGCCATTTTGGTGAAATTATATGGTCCGAATACGCCAGTACCAGCGCCATAAGAGATCGTTATTATGAAGGGTCAAGTACTAAAAATGATTTTAACGTATTTTTAAAAACCAATTATCAACTTTCATCAAAAGTTAATCTATTTGGAGATCTTCAAATACGTACTATTGATTACGAAACTGAAGGTACAGATGATGATCTTTCAAACTATCAAGTAGGAGAAAAGTATACTTTTTTTAATCCGAAATTTGGATTGACCTATGCACTAAATGCCCATTTTCAGCTCTACGGATCCTTCGCTGTAGCCCACCGAGAACCTTTACGTACTGATTTTATAGATGCTCCCGTGGGAGACATTCCCAGTCCTGAGCAACTTCAAAATTTAGAATTGGGATTCAGGGGTAACTTGGATAACATCCATTTGGAAACAAATGTATATTTGATGGATTATACCGATCAGCTGATCCTAACCGGAGCCGTCAATGATGTTGGCTCATCTATAAGGGTCAATACCCCTGACAGTTATCGAGCAGGTCTAGAAATGGTCTTGGGTATGAATTTAACTGACCAATGGAATTGGGGCTTTAATGTGGCCTTGAGTAGAAACAAAATCAATAAATTTACGGAGGTTATTTTTGATTATGCCTTCACTGATGACCGGTATATCGTGGAAAATGAATTTACAAATACCGATATTGCCTTTAGCCCCAATGTCGTGATGGGTAATGACATCACCTTCAGCCATCAAGGTTTTAGCGCACAGCTACTCACTAAATTTGTAGGAAATCAATTCCTGGACAATACCTCCAATGAAGACCGTATGATTCAAAGCTATTTTATCAATGACCTAAGATTAGCTTATCAAATACAAGCCTTTGGAATGCAAAAAATAGAATTGACTTTATTGATCAACAATTTGCTGAATGTCACCTATGAATCAAATGGATATACCTGGGGCTATCTTTATGATGGATCTCTTTATCAACAAAATAATTATTACCCGCAAGCTGGAATCAATTTCCTGACGGGTATTTCATTGAAATTCTAGTAATGTAGAAAAGCTTGAAAGGAGCTATTCTCCTTTCAAGCTTTTCTTTGGCTTCCAGCCCTTTTTCCATTACAAAAAATGCTTTTTTTTTAAAATGAATAATTATATGCTAAATTCAAACTTTAAGTAAACTTTTAAATTTTCAACCCATTGTCTTCCCATCATTTCGTCAAAGAAAACCAGGAACCTGCCCTCATCATTGACCACCTAACAGCGTTTCCCTTTTCAAAACTAGAAGACTTATTGGAATGGGCACCCCAAGTGATCTGTTTGTCCGATGCAGTGCCAGAGGCACTTATGTATCAATTTAAAATAGACGTCATCATGGGCATAGACCTTGATGTATCCACGTATACTGATTTTCAAGATCATATTGAATGTATTTCCCTTACGGGTAACCTTTGGGAAGGGGTCATCTCCTACCTCAACAAATTAAAGGTACCAGGTGCCTATTTCATCACCGACCAGGCCCATGCTCATCAACTGATCAATCAAATGAAACCCTATGCCCCTTATTTTGACCTGCAAGTCATCAGTCCAGAAAAACGATATATTTTGTCTAGAAAAAAGCTTTGGAAAAAATGGATTTCTGGATCCGGTCGTTATACTGCGGCCTCTTTTGACCCATCCCAAAGACTCACGGCAACTCTTTTTGGAAAGCCCATTTCTCATCATGATCCCTTGGAAACCTTAGATATTCTTTATGAGGGTGAAGGTTTCATAGAGATAAAGGCAACCGAATGTCCTTACTTAATCTCGGAGCCTCTATAGAAAATAAGGCAAAAGCTAATCCAAATTGAATTGTGCCAATAATTTACTTTGGGTTTCAATGGCGATCTTAAACTCTTTTCTCAATCGCGCTACCAAAATCGATGTCTTCGGGCTGTCACCTATTTTGGTAATCCCTTGTCCGGCGGACCAAATGGTTTTCCACGCCTTGGCTTCATCATTGGCGATCAGTTCATTGCCAAAATCTACATCAACTGTTTTTTTCCACATCTCTTCTGTAATGCCCATCTGCTCCAAACTAGGCCTTAAAAAATTGGCAGGTACTCCGGAAATCGCCGCTGTGTAGATAACATCGCTGGCACTGGACTCGATAATCATTTGCTTATATTCCGGTAAAGCTTCGCTTTCAGTTGTATTGATAAATCGTGTCCCCATATAAGCCAGATCAGCACCCATTTGTAGCGCAGCAGCCACGTCTTGTCCGGTACTGATGCAACCCGCAAGTAAAATAGTTTTGTCAAAAAAAGACCGAATTTCACCTACTAAAGCCATGGGATTGATCGTCCCTGCATGGCCTCCTGCACCGGCAGAAACTAATATCAAGCCATCTACCCCTGCAGCTGCGGCTTTTTGGGCATGTCTTTTCATGATCACATCATGAAATACCAAGCCACCATAACCATGAACCGACTGAATCAACTCGGAGACAGCGCCAAGGGAAGTAATGATTAAGGGCACTTCGTGTTTGACCACAATCTCCAAATCTGCTTGCAATCTTGGATTGGTTTTATGGACGATTAAATTAACTCCAAAAGGGGCTGCTTTTTTTCCTGTTGCTACTTCCCAATCTCTCAGAGTCATTTTAATTTCGACAATCCATTGTTCAAACCCTTCAGTAGACCGATGGTTCAAAGCAGGAAAAGTCCCTACTACCCCATTTTTACAACATTCTATGACCATTTGTGGGCCTGAAATTAGAAACATGGGCGCTACCACTACCGGTAGGTTAAGATCCAAAATAAACGATGCTTTGCTCATAATCCTTACAATACTTCAAATAGACCTGCTGCACCCATACCTCCACCGATACACATCGTACTTACCACATACTTAGCTCCCCTTCGCTTGCCTTCAATAAGCGAATGACCCACCATTCTAGCGCCACTCATTCCGTAAGGGTGGCCTATAGAAATTGCGCCTCCATTGACATTCATGAGTTCCATAGGAATCCCTAATTTTTCTTGGCAATAGAGTACCTGAACAGCAAAGGCCTCATTTAATTCCCAAAGACCTATATCATGGATAGAAAGCCCATGTTGTTTCAATAACTTAGGAATTGCAAAGATGGGTCCTATGCCCATTTCATCTGGCTCGCAACCAGCCACCGCCATTCCTCTGTAAGCACCCAGCGGTGTGATCCCTCGCTGGGTCACCAATGTGCTATCCATGACCACCGAAGCTGAAGCGCCATCTGATAGCTGACTGGCATTTCCTGCAGTAATACAACCGCCTTCAATAACAGAATTTAAGCTATTAAGACCCTCAATGTTAGTCGAAGGCCTATTTCCTTCATCCTTATTTAAAGTTACTTGTTCAAAAGTATACTCCTTCGTTTCTTTATTAAATAATGCCTTAGTTGTGGTTACCGGAATAATTTCATCGTTAAACTTACCTGCCTCTTGTGCTGCTGCCGTCCGTTTTTGGCTCTCGAGTCCATAAGCATCCTGCTGATCTCTTGATATTCCATAACGCTTGGCCACAATTTCTGCCGTTTGCAGCATGGGCATGTAAATATGATTGTACTTGGCCACCAATGCTTTATCCACCGCCATATGGGTATTGGCCTTTTCGTTTTGAACCAAGCTGATGGATTCAATACCTCCTCCCACAGCCACTTGCATACCATCAACCAAAACTTGTTTAGCGGCCATTGCGATGGCCATCATACCTGAAGAACATTGTCTATCTATACTCATGCCAGGCACCGTGACCGGTAGATCTGCTGCCAATGCTGCTTGACGCCCAATATTTCCCCCTGTGGTTCCTTGTTGCATCGCACAACCCATGATGACGTCTTCAACCTCCTCAGGAGCTACTCCTGCCCGCTGTACGGCTTCCTTAATCACCCATCCGCCTAGTGTTGCTCCTTGGGTCATGTTCAAGGCACCCCGATATGCTTTCCCAATGGGAGTTCTTGCAGTGGATACTATAAATGCTTCTTTCATTATTTTTATTTTTTATTACAACCCTATTTCTTATTTAATATCTAGTATTAATTTACCTATTTTTTCTCCCGTAAATAAACGGCAAAAAGTTTCATAAAAATGCTCAATGCCTACGTAAACATCTTCACGAGATTTCAGCTTACCCTCTTTCATCCATTGGGCCAATTGTACGACCGCCTCAGGATACCTTTTGGCATAATCAAAAACCACCATCCCTTCCATGGTAGCACGATTGACAAGCAAAGACAAATAATTTACTGGCCCCTGTACGACTTTTTCATTGTATTGGGAAATGGCCCCACAAATCACAATTCGTGCCTGCTTATTAATTCTGGTCAATACCGTATCAAGGGTATAACCCCCTACGTTATCAAAATACACATCAATGCCTTCGGGACAAGCTTTTTTTAAATCTTTTCTAAGATTTCCTGACTTATAATCAATGACCTCATCAAACCCTAAATCTTCTTTTAGATAATGGCATTTTTCTTCGCCACCTGCAATTCCAACTACTCGGCAGCCTTTAATTTTAGCTATTTGACCAACTACAGAGCCCACAGCCCCCGCAGCACCTGATACGACCACGGTATCCCCCGGTTTAATTTTACCTACCTCTAAAATACCGAAATAAGCCGTCATTCCCGGCATCCCCAAAGTACTCATATGCACTTTTGGATCGGCTAGCTCGGTATTGATTTTATGGAATCCTTTCCCATCTGTAAGGGTAAATTGTTGTACTCCACCCCATCCCGAAAGCATATCTCCTTCTTTAAATTTTGGGTGATTCACTGCCTTGATCACTTGACCAACCGTCCCTGCTCGCATAACATCGCCCAGTTCTACCGCTTCAATATAAGATCTAGATGCATTGATCCAACCCCTCATGGCAGGGTCTAAACTAATCAAATGCTGACGAATCAATAGCTGACCTTCTCTAGGCTCGGGCGTCTGCTCCTCAGTAAAAGCCCACGTATCTTCCGAGGGGAATTCAACAGGCCTTTTCATCAATAATAATTGTTTATTCATTTTTTTTTGTTTTTAAAACTCGCAATCAAAGAAGCTATTTTGGCTCTAATTTCAGGCTTCCACCATACTTTCAGTGTTTGTTCAAGGTCCGACCCACCCTGTAACTCTTGGCCAGCATGCCATTTTTCTCTCAATTTTGATTTGGTGTAACCAAAGATATCCGAATCCGCTTGAAGGAATTCTTGCAACTTCAATTCTGCACGCACCATGACCTCATCAGCAGGGCAGATCTCATCTACAAGATTCACTTTTAGGGCCTCTGGAGGCGTGAACAATTTCCCTTCGAGAATATATCTATTGGCCAGACTTGTACCCAGCCAATAGGTGTAAGCTTCAATAAGGTTTGTCGTGATTTGAACATTCACCTTCATTTCATTTAAGCCGATAGAAAACTTAGGATCCTCGTTCATTATGCGATAATCAGCTGTAATCGCGATGACCGTTCCGCCCGCCGGACAATAACCAGGAATTGCACAAATCATTGGTTTTGGGAAACGCGATAACTGTACGTGCATGGCGCCAAAATCGATCATAAAACTTCTCATCTGATCTTCATCATAATCATAAAGCTCCACCACATCTAAACCAGCTGAGAAAAAATTAGGTGTCCCCGTTAGAATCACTCCTTTCATTTCAGCCTCTTCCTGCAGAGATTTAAAAGTAGCGCTCAAATCTTTAACCATCTGATGATTGACCGGATTGGCCTTACCCCTGCTGAGTTGAACAAGGGCATAATTTTCCTTCCTAGTAATATTTAGTGTCTCCATTATCATATACTATCATGCTACTTGTTTGGTTACTTTCCATTTCATAGCCCTTGTTTCATTTTTTGTACCAATCCCTTTTCTACTAAGACTTAGATCGATCACTTCATCAACCTATAAACCGGAACCATAGCTCCTAAATCATCAACTTTCCTTACTCTATTCTTCAAGATAAGTACTTTCAAAGAGGGCTCTGTCAAAACTAAACAATGGATAATTCAGGTCAGAGATCATCGCTTTTTATCAGAGCGAGGTTCCTCCGTCTAATGACAACGTTTGACCGGTCATAAATTGGGTTTGATCTGAGGCCAGCCAACCTATAGCTGTAGCCACCTCTGTCGCTTTTCCAAAACGACCCATGGGTATATGGCTCTTTAATTTATCCTCTATTTCAGGCTTTACCTCCAACAGTTGACGCAACATATTCGTATCGGTATATCCGGGACAAACCGCATTGATCCGGATATTTTTTTTTGCATATTCCAATGCGGCTGCCTTGGTCATCCCGACTACTGCAAATTTGCTTGCTACATAAGATATATTGTTTCCAGAAGCTTTTAATCCTGCAAGCGAAGCGACATTCACAATGTTTCCACTGCCTTGCTTCAACATCGCTGGCAGCGCCACCTTCATACCATAAAATACACCAGATTGATTAACCGCGATTACGCGCTCCCAATCTTGCAGGCTATGATCTGCTGTTTTCAGCATTTGAGTGGGGCCTATACCTGCATTGTTTACCCAAACATCAATTTGTCCATATTTTTTAATCACAGCACCCGCCAAACTTTGCATTTGATCGTATTGTGATACATCGGTTTTTTGAATCATGCATTCCATAGGAATAGAATCGGAAATATCTACCATTTTTTCCAATGAGATATCGGCCAAAACCACATATGCCTCTTTTTTAGCAAAAAACCTCACCGTGGCTGCTCCTATACCGGATCCTGCTCCAGTAATCACAATAACTTTCTCCTTAAATGACATATTAATCTTTTTATTAAAATTTTATGGCTCCGATTCTACGTATAAATTGAGATCTGTCCTTCCGCTACATGCCTCAGATTAAAAACATTTATTTGATCGGCTCTTTTTTTAAAAGTAAATAATCTAATTCAAGATTTCGTTCCAAACTCATACAAATTTATTTTTTTAACCCCTATGGCGATTGATTATTTTTAGCTTTTTGCGAAGACCATACTACCTAATTCTTTCTGTATTTTGTTAATTTCGATCAGATACAAAAAATATTGATTGTTTGTCCCGATATAATTGATGTCTGACGCCTCAAATTTTTTGCGTTTTATTGAAAAAGAAAAGCCATTAAAGCCCATTGGAAAACGTCAAAAATGCCCATCTCACAGTTTTAATAAACTGGTACATAGGCCTTACACAAATTTTAAGTCAAGGTAAGTCAAGCGTTTATATGGAGACAAAGTCTTTCAGTACTCATTGTAAGATAAGACAGATCATATTATCTTTAATTCAGCTATGCCTTTTGGGTATTACTAATTCGAGAGCCATTCAAGCGTTAGATAATTTATTTATTAGGCACTTTCCTAGAGCATATTGACGGAATTATCATTTAATTTGATTGTCAGAAAGTAAAGTCTCCAAAAATATGAGGACATTGGGATTTGATGAAACTAGGGACATAGGCTGTCTCTTAACAGAAGATGGGATAACATTAACTACTGAAAAGAATAGCGCCCAATAGAATTTTACACTAGTGATAAAGCATGAAATAATATCAAGCTGAAAGTATAATAATTATTTGAAATATTAAAATTAAAAAAATAAATATGACCAAACTAGACGGACAAGTCGCCATCATTACAGGAGGTGCACAAGGAATTGGTGAAGGTGCCTCTGAGGTTTTTTGCCAAGCAGGCGCCAAAGTGGTCATTTGGGATGTCCTCGATGGTCAGCCTACCGCAGCTCGAATTACCGAACAAGGCGGAGAGATCTTCTTTCAAAAAGTCGACATTACCCAGCGAAGTCAAGTCGAAACGGCAGTAGCTGAGATCATGACTCGATACGGTCGTATTGATATTCTGATCAATAATGCCGGTATCATCCGAGACAAGTCGTTCCTAAAAATGACTGATGAAGAATGGCATTCTGTATTAAATGTCAACCTCTCGGGTGCATTCAATACTTGCAAAGTAGTAGTTCCAATCATGCGAGAAGCAAAATATGGTAGAATCATCAATACTTCCTCCATCAATGGTACGATGGGTGCTTTTGGACAAACCAATTACGCAGCAACCAAAGCGGGTATTGTTGGCTTTACCAAATCTTTGGCAAGGGAAACGGGAAAATATGGGATTACCGTAAATGCCGTCGCCCCAGGATTTATTAAGTCTGAAATGTCAGACAGCATGCCAAAGGAGGTGATCGATGCCGGTATTGCCATGATTCCTGTTGGGAGAATCGGTACTGCCCATGATATTGGGCATGCTTATCTGTTCTTAGCCTCGAAAGAAGCAGGATTCGTAACCGCATTTACCCTACATGTCAACGGAGGTGCTCTCGCTATCTAAAAAAAATTATGAGCATAAAAGAAAAATTTGAAATAAAGGGAAAAGTTGCACTCATTACTGGTGCAAGTAAAGGAATTGGTGCCGCTATTGCTTTGGCATTGGCCGAGCAAGGTGCCAAAGTCGTGATCAGCAGTCGAAAAAAAGAAGGCATTGACGAGACCGTAAATAGCCTAACCGCAGCAGGTTTAAGTGCCCATGGCATCGTATGTAATGTAGGAGATGAAGCACAACTCAAAATGCTGGTTGAGGAAACTATTACCCACTTCGGTGGCATAGATATTTTGGTTAACAATGCGGCTACCAATCCAGTCTATGGACCTATCGATCAAGCAGATGGTGGGGTCTTTGACAAAATAATGAACATCAACTTGCGTGCCTGCTTTTTACTGAGTAATCTGTGCCGCCCCTCCATGGTTGAAAGAGGGGGGGGATCTATTATTAATATCTCATCCGTAGAAGGAATTAAACCCAGCGCAGGCCTAGGTCTTTACAGTATAAGCAAAGCAGGATTGATTATGCTTACCAAAACGCAAGCCAAAGAATGGGGCCAGCAAGGGATTCGAAGCAATGTCATTTGTCCTGGCTTGATTAAAACAAAATTCAGTAAAGCCTTGTGGTCAGATGAAAAAAACTTGGCTCGGTTTACCAAGCATTTGGCTTTGAATCGCATGGCCGAACCTGATGAAATTGCAGGACTTGCCCTCTTTCTTGCTTCTGATGCATCTAGCTATTGTACGGGCTCAACCTTTACTGCAGACGGTGGGTTTTTAATTGCAGGATAAATATAAAATGATGACAGATAAACCCTACGCAACCTCATTTAATCATTTGACGGATCTGAAAGATGCGATCGGAAAAGAATTGGGACTTACCGAATGGAATGTAATCACCCAAGAGAAGATCAACACTTTCGCTGAACTCACTGGGGATACCCAATGGATTCATATTGATGAAGAAAAGTCTAAAAAATATTCGCCTTACGGTCAAACGGTAGCACATGGTTTCTTAGTACTCTCTTTTGCTGCTAAATTCGCTAACGAGACCTACCAAATAAATGACGTCACCATGGGCGTAAACTATGGCTTAGATAAAGTAAGATTCCCTCATCCAACACTTTCTGGTAGCAAGGTGCGGGGCCGGTTGTCCTTGATGGAATTCAACGAATTTGACGGAGGGGGTCGCTACAAGTTTAAAGTGGTCTTCGAATGTCAGGGTACTGAAAAACCTGTTTGTGTGGCTGAATTCATAGGTCAAGCTTATACTAAAAAAGATGAATGATCAATTAAAAGAAATCTTGGCCAAAGTTCAGGCCACACTGGATGAGCATATATTTCCTCTAGAGACCAAATACCATAGTAAACCGTGGGATATAGTGGTTCCTCATCTAGACAAAGTCAGAGAAAAGGTCAAAGCTGCAGGTTTATGGATTCCTCAAATTCCTACTGAATATGGAGGCCTAGGTTTATCTGTCGCCGCATTTGGTGAAGTCAGTGCATTATTGGGAAGCAGTCCTTATGGGCATTATTGCTTCAACTGTCAAGCTCCAGATGCGGGTAATATGGAAATCTTAATCGAATTTGGTACTGAAAATCAAAAAGCCCAGTTCCTCATGCCGCTACTAGCGGGTGATATCAGGAGCTGTTTTTCTATGACGGAACCTGATCATCCAGGATCTAACCCAACCATCATGGGGACCATTGCCATCAAGGACGGTGAAGAATACGTAATCAATGGACATAAATGGTTCACTTCTGCCGCTGATGGTGCTACTTTTGCCATTGTCATGGTCGTCAGTGATCCCCATGGGACCGATCCTCATAGAATGGCCAGTCAGATAATTGTTTCCACCGATAACCCTGGTTTTAATCTCATTCGTAATATTTCCGTCATGGGAGAAAAAGGCTCTGGATGGCACAGTCATGCAGAAATAAAATATGAAAACTGTCGAGTGCCCACCGCGAATATACTGGGAAGCGAAGGCGATGGTTTTGCTATTGCACAAAAAAGATTGGGCCCTGGAAGAATTCACCACTGCATGCGATGGATCGGTATCTGTGAAAGAGCATTTGATATGATGTGTAAGCGCGCCGTTTCTAGAGAAATTTCCCCTGGAAAAACATTAGCGGACAAACAAACGATTCAACATTGGATTGCCGAAAGTAGGGCCGAGATCCATGCGGCCAGATTAATGGTAAAAGACGCTGCACATAAAATTGATACAATCGGTGCTTCAAAGGCAAGAATTGAAATTTCAATGATAAAATTTTATTGTGCCAATGTAATGCAAAGCGTTTTGGATCGAGCCATTCAAGTGCATGGTGCTTTGGGTATCTCCGATGATACGATATTGGCGACTTGGTTTAGACTGGAACGAAGTGCGCGTATCTACGATGGTGCAGATGAAGTACACAAAAGCAGTACAGCTAAACAGATTTTAAAAAATTACCGTTAACCCGATGAATCCATTCAATAGAATTAAAAGATAAATGAATATGGATTGGAACGATAAGGCGATCGCTACGCGTCCAGGAGAGGAACTTCCTATCTCACGGCTAGAGGCATGCCTTTTGGACCATCTACCCAATACCTCTGGGCCTTTGACGATCAAACAATTCCCTGGAGGATATTCCAATCTGACGTATTTGATCTCAATGGGTGATACTGAATATGTGCTTAGACGACCCCCAGTCGGAGCAAAAGTCAAATCAGGTCATGACATGGGTCGTGAATATCGTATTCTATCTGGACTGAAATCTGTAGATCACAAAGTACCCACCCCATTTTATTATACCGAAGATCTCACTATTATTGGATCTCCTTTTTATGTGATGGAAAGAGTAAGAGGCGTCATATTAAGGCATGGTATGCCTCAAGATATGCATCCTAAAACTGATAAAATGAAAAAAATATCTACCGCTTGGTTAGATACGCTGATAAAACTACATCAAGTAGATCCCCAACAGGCAGGACTCGGTGACTTAGGTAGACCCCAAGGATATGTTGACAGACAAATATCGGGTTGGGGTAAGAGGTATTACCAAGCCAAAACAGATGATTTCTCAAAAATAGATTTCATCATCAAATGGTTGAATGAACACCAAATGACCTCCCGTCACATAAGTCTCATTCATAATGATTTCAAATATGATAATTTGATACTTAATCCTGATGACTGGACCAAGGTCTCTGCTGTTCTTGATTGGGAAATGGCTACTCTTGGGGATCCTCTAATGGATTTAGGTACAAGTTTAGGCTATTGGGTGAATCCAAGTGATCCAGATGAAATGAAAGACCTTCAATTCAGCCCCACTCACCTTGCTGGTAATCTCACCAGAGAAGAAATCATCCATCAATACGAGTTAAAAACAGGTAGAATCATGGAAAATCCAGTTTTTTATTATGTCTATGGCTTATTAAAGATTGCCGTGATCATCCAGCAAATATATTATAGATACCAGCAAGGGCTTACCCAAGACCCTCGATTCGCCTCTTTGCCGACCGCCATGAAACAAATCAGCCTTATCGCTGAGCAGGCCATTAAAAAAAATAAAATTGACAACTTGATTTAATTAAATCAGGTTGTCTAAATAGTTACCCATCTTGAACGGATTCGTAAAGAAATAGGTATCTAGTTTACGACTTATCCTCTAAAAAAAATCTATACAAAAATCGTCGATTTAAATCAGGAATATTGGGTCAGCAAAGCTTTTCAAAATAAAAATTAACATCAATGCTCCCAAAGCCTTAGAGAAAATGATGAGTCGAAAAATAAGTGGGAAGGGAATCATCCATTTAAATTGAATCCTTTTACCTCCTTAACTAATCTGTTAGCTACGTATTGCAGAGGCCATGCGCGCTTTTTTATTAAGGTCATGGTGTATGACTATCTCTTCAAATCCAAGATGATTCAATAAGGCCTGGATTTGATGGGCAAAATCTTCGTGAATCTCAAAATAGAGTTTTCCCTTCTTTTTCAATGATTTCAGGGCATATTTAGCAATCGCATCATAAAAAATTAAAGGATGATCATCGGCAACAAAAAGAGCCAATTCAGGTTCATAATCCACTACATGTCCTGCCATCAATGACTTTTCAGCGCTTGGTATGTAAGGCGGATTACTGATGATTACGTGATATTGATCAGCATCTGGATCCTTGTTCAAAATATCTAAACAGGCAAAATCAACGGTTAGCTTAAGTTGATGCGCATTGCGCTCAGCTATTTCCAGAGCCTCTGGAGAAAGGTCCCAAGCTGATACCTTCCATTTGGGTCTATGTGTATGCAGCGCAAGCGCTATGATCCCTGAACCCGTACCAATATCCAAAATATTTTTTGATCTATGGTCATTCTCCTTTAAGATCAATGCGACCAACTCTTCGGTTTCTTGCCTTGGAATAAGTACATCGGGATTGACAAAAAATGACAGTCCAAAAAAGGCGGCATGATTCAATACGTATTGTACCGGTTCCCCTCTCAATAAGCGGTGTAATACGGGAGCCAACTGCTCTTCTGGTTCAGAAATCGATTTATTTAAAAAAATATCTATCCTGGACAACCCAAAAAGATGGCTGAAGACGATTTCCGCTATCTTTTTGGATTCGTCTAGCTCCCATTTAGTTTCTAACTCGTGAACAAAATGGTCATATAATACCTTAATCGAAAGACTCATAAGAAGTAAAACTAAATCAGCCCATCAGAATTAAATAACATTTCGCAGAGAAGATGGCTTTCTACTGCTCAATATTGTTTGTTACTTTGCAGTATGTCTGATAAAGATGTGCTTTTTATGAAGAGGGCTTTTGCGCTTGCTCTTTTAGGTATGGGTAAAGTGGCCCCCAACCCATTGGTAGGCTGTGTCATCGTGAAAAATGGAAAAATCATCGGAGAAGGATTTCATCAAGCCTACGGTGCAGCACATGCAGAGGTCAATGCCATTAAAAATGCGACTACTGAAATTGCAGGGGCCACCGTATATGTCACGCTGGAACCTTGCGCCCATTATGGTAAAACACCGCCTTGCGCAGATTTGCTCATTGCTAAAAAGGTAGCCAGAGTTGTCATGGCTTCTCAAGATCCATTTGAAGCGGTCAATGGTGCGGGCATCAAACGACTCAAGGCTGCCGGAATTCAAGTCGAAATAGGATGCATGCAAGAAGAAGGGCATCACGTAAATCGCCGTTTTTTTACCTCTACATCAAAAAACAGACCTTACATTATTTTAAAATGGGCACAAACACAAGATCATTTTGTCGCCAGAACTGATTTTAATTCTAAATGGATCAGTAATCCCCTATCAAGACAACTTGTGCATAAATGGCGCAGTGAGGAGATGGGTATTCTGGTAGGCTACAATACGGCCAAACATGATAACCCCAGATTAACTACTCGAGATTGGCAAGGATCAAATCCCACCAGAATCGTAATAGATCCAAGAAATGAATTGAATGAAGCCCTTCATCTTTTCGATGGAACTCAAAAAACTTTAGTATTTACCCAATTTCCAAAAAAGAGTAGGAAAAACATCACCTATCACACTTTGAATTCAGCGGATCCCATCACAGCCATTTTAGATCAACTTCATCAATTGAATATTCAGTCCATTCTCGTGGAAGGAGGCACTCATACCATCGAGAAATTCCTTAGTTTAAACCTTTGGGATGAAGCCCGTGTTTTTACCAGTCCCCAAAAATTTTCTAGAGGTATTCAAGCACCCAAGATGGTGGCTCTACCTCACCAAAGCACCCAGATTTCAAATGATACGTTAACTACCTACTACAATGAGCATAACTAAAAGTAACATTCAAGAAAAATTTGATCACTTCACTTCACATTGGACCCCACATGTAGTTGCAGAACTTAATGGTCAGGCCGTTAAAATCGCTAAAATCAAGGGTGATTTTATTTGGCATCAACACGACGATGAAGACGAGATGTTTTGGGTAGTCAAGGGATGTATGAAAATGGAACTTCGTGACCAAACTCTGGTATTACATGAAGGAGACTTCGCCGTTATACCTAAAGGCGTTGAACACAAACCCTCGGCAGAAAATGAAACCCAGATATTGATGTTTGAACCCAAAGAAACGCTCAATACAGGATCTGCTCAAGGTCCATTGACCGTACAAAATCCTCAAATAATATAACCATGGAGGCAGAAATCATTTTAGATAAATCCAAATCAAAGGAAGAAAGATATCAAACGATACTTCCTAAGTTGACAGCCTTGATAAAAGATGAACCCGACCTCATAGCCAATATGGCCAATATGGCCGCCGTTTTAAAAATGTCCTTTGATTTCTTTTGGGTAGGTTTTTACCTTGTCAAAAATAAAACCCTGGTGCTCGGTCCTTTTCAAGGTCCTATAGCCTGTACCAGAATCCCACTGGGCAAAGGTGTTTGCGGACGCAGCTGGGAGCAAAAAAATACCATCATCGTTCCAGATGTTGAGTTATTTCCGGGTCACATTGCTTGCAGTGGTCATTCGAAATCTGAAATTGTAATCCCAAAAATAAAAGAGGATAACGTGCTTTTCGTGCTCGATGTAGACAGTGATGTCTTGAATTCTTTCGATGAAATAGATGCGCATTATTTAACCAAGTTCATCGCGCTGATCTAGAGCATTGAGTCTATTAATATGGACGGAACTCGAACCCAACGGTAACTCCTTATTTTTCAAAAAATTACTAATTATGTGTGTATATAAAAATATCAACTGTTAATTATCAAGGGTTTATGTTTTTAGGTCTGGACGGGACTTGAACCACCTAAAAAACAACTTATTGATTATCCTGAGAATACAATTTTAATCTACATTGCGATCTACCACAGGGCGAATAACATAAGACCCTGCGATCAAGTCATGCAGCGCTTGTTTGTTTTTAGTTACTGCAGCCATCAGATAACCCAACATAAAAATCAAGCTAGATAAGAATTTACTCATATTTCTGACCAAACAATAAAGGAAATCAAGCCGCGCACCTTGCTGATCTACCACTTTAATCCCCAATGCAAGCTTACCTAAAGAAGCTTGTAGATGACTTGATTCTAAAAGGGAAAAGTAAAGCGTTTGGGCAATAAATCCTGCAAAAATAAGCGGACGCGCTTGGTCTATCCATAGTCCTAAATCTGTGAAGAATGCATCATCATAACGGTCATAAGCCTCCCAGTCAAAAGGTGCATCCACAAAAGCAAAACCTAAGCTCAGCAAAAAGGGTATGATGACGATGATTTGTAAAAGCTGCAAAACAAAAGCGTCAAGTACATAAGCTAAAAAACGCAATCCAAAACTTGCATGATTTTTGTTATTCACCTCGGCAACTATGACTTTAAATGAGCGATGATGGTTTCTCCTCCCGTGGTTTTATCTCCTATTTTCACCTTTAGATTTGCTTCTAAGGGGAGAAAAAGATCTACTCGGCTTCCAAATCTTATAAAGCCCACCTCGTCTGCTACACTTATCTTATCGTCCAGTTCTTTATAAAAAGCGATTCTTCTCGCTACAGCGCCAGCTATTTGCCTCATAAAAATACGTACCCCATTTGACATCTCGAAACCAATAGAAGTCCTTTCATTCTCCGTGCTCGATTTGGGATGCCAGGCTACCAAGTATTTACCCGGATGATAATGAAAATAATTTATTTTTCCTGAGACAGGCGCTCGATTGATGTGTACATTTAACGGAGACATAAAGATGGACACTTGTATCCGCTCCTCTTTGAGAAACTCATCAACCATCACTTTTTCTAAGACCACTACTTTCCCCTCGGCTGGGGCAATTACCAGATCATTCCCCACGGGCACTTGAATCTTAGGCACACGAAAAAAAGCAACCACCAGGACTAAGAAAATCGATGATAAGCCACCTAAAACCAATCTGAATAGCTCTAGTGGAATTAACCATGTCAGCAATAAATACAGTGCAACAACACCTATGACGAACCAGGGTATAATCGTATTCCCTTCCTTATGTAATTTCATTTAAAACCCTCCTCTAAATGTGTATGTCTTGGCCACTTTATCAATGGCTACTATGTAAGCTGCAATACGTAGTGAGACGTCGTATCGCAATGCCGTCTCATAGACGTTATTAAACGCATCCTTCATGATCCGATCCGAACGCCTATTGACGCGTTCGCCGGTCCATTTATAGCCCAATCTGTTTTGGACCCATTCAAAATATGAAACCGTAACACCCCCCGCATTGGCTAAAATATCGGGAACTGACAATATTCCCAAATCATTTAATATTTTGTCTGCCTTCGCCGAAGTAGGTCCATTGGATCCTTCGACAATCAATCTTGCCTTGATATCCTTGGCGTTGTGTACCGTAATGACATCTTCCACTGCCGCCGGGACCAGCACATCCACATCCAACAACAATAATTCATCAGCCGGCATCACTTCTGCCCCAGAAAATCCAATCAACGAGCCCTTATGCGCTTGTTGATAGGCCACTGCGTCTGAAATGTTAATCCCATTTTCATTATAATAAGCCTGTGAAATATCACTCAACGCCACAATTTTCACTCCGCGCTCATCTAACAAACGCGCCGCCCATGAACCCACGTTGCCAAAACCTTGAACGGCACACGTCGCTTTAAAAGGATTTAATTTTAGTTTCTCCATAGCTGCCAGCGCAGTCACCATCACGCCACGACCTGTCGCCTCGGTACGTCCCAGTGACCCTCCTAAAACAACCGGCTTACCCGTAACTACTGCATTGATGGTCATTCCATAAGATCTAGAATATTGATCCATCAACCAGGCCATTTCTCGTGGGCCTGTGCCCATATCTGGTGCAGGGATGTCCCTATCCGGGCCAAATATTTCTTGCAAAGCCATGGTATAAGACCGTGTCAAACGTTCCATTTCTCCTGCAGACATAGATCCTGGATCGCATTTAATCCCGCCCTTGGCACCTCCAAAAGGAATATCAACTACCGCACATTTCCACGTCATCCAAGCAGCCAATGCTTTTACCTCATCTAGGTTGACATCCATGTCCATACGGATCCCTCCTTTCGAAGGACCCAATATATTGGAATGAATCACTCGATATCCTTCAAAAACTTCTATCTGCCCATTGTCCATGGTAATAGGTAAAGTCACAATGACTTGCTTAACAGGTGATTTTAAGACGTTATAAATTTGCTGATTAAGACCCAGATGCTCTGCGGCAATCTGGAATCTAGACATCATAGACTCAAAAGGATTTTCTTTGTCCTTTATCGGTGCTGGTTCTATGTAACTCATTATATCAAACGTTGGGGTGCAAACGAATCTTATTTTACGGCAAAGCTAGCATTATTAATGATTTACTTCACAGTAGCTTTAAAAAAATAACGATGAAGGAAACCGTTAAGATAAGGCTATCAAAACGATCTAAGAATCCCCCATGCCCCGGAATGATATTCCCTGAATCCTTGATCGACATGGTCCGCTTAAAATGAGACTCCACCAAATCTCCGTAAGTCCCCGCTACAACTACTATGACCGCCACCGTTAACCATTCAAATAAAGATAACTGTCCAAAATAAATCATCGCCAAATAAGCAAATCCAACAGCAAATAAGGTGCCTCCAATGCTGCCTTCCCAAGATTTTTTAGGCGAGATTCTTTCAAATAATTTAGTTTTTCCAAACGCGGTACCTGCAAAATAAGCGCCCGTATCACTTGACCATATGATCAGCATCAGGCCTAATAGTATTTCATAGGCATAGTCTCCACCATCAAAAACAATTACATTTATGAGCGAAAAAGGCAAGGCCACATAAGTGATTCCTAAATAATACAAAGCAATGTTTACAAAAGGATTCTGATCTTTTTTCTTGTATAATTTAAAAATAAATATAATTGAGGCCAAGGGGAAAATGAGAAACAAATACTTTCCGTCAAGATCTCCTCTTTCAATAAAAAAAGTCAGGATAAACAACAACCCGCCGATAAACACTCCAAAAAAGCGAAGAGGCAGATAATCTTGCATTCTCACCAATCGGTAAAATTCCCATTGTGCTGAAATGCAGATCGCAAAGAAAATCAAAAAATAACTCCATTCGCTCCAAAGAATAGAGGATATGATGACGGATGCACCAATAAAAGCGGAGAGAAGTCTTCTTTTTAATTCCGAAAATTTATTCAAAATTTATATCTTTTTTAATGACCCTTAGGGCTTCCAACACATGCATGGGATCTACCCTAACTTCAAATTTCCCAAAATGATAGGAGCTGTCTTTTAAATCAACGATCACCGGATTAAGGCCCTCGCTGTCAAGAATTGCCTTTACAATTTCTGCCCGGTGGGCAGAAGTGTCCTCAAAAACTTTTTGCCAGACCTTGCTCATTCATGAAATAAATTTTTCGAAGTATAAAAAGTAAACAGATCGTGAAAATAAAGAAAATTAAAAGAATGTAGGTATCAAAGTTGATTTCGTGCCCCAATAAATCAAATGAAATCAGCCCTTTTTGAAATAAAAAAATAAAAATAAGAGTAAGACCGTTATTGATAAAATGGCCTAGTACAGACAAAAATAAACTTCCTGACCAATAATATAAATAGCCAAAAATAGCACCCAACAACATTCGAGGCACTAATCCATAAAATTGATTGTGAAATAGGGAAAATATCAAAGCAGAAGCCCAAATAGCAATATGCGGGTTTTTCACAGCACTTCTCAATATATTTTGTAATATCCCCCTAAATAAAAATTCTTCCCCCAGTGCAGGAATAATAGCAACCACCAACATACACAACAGAAAATGACCCGTACTCTCAAAATCTGTGAGAAATTCAGTTAACTCTGCTAATTTCAACTCTTGTGCTTGCGCATAATGCTCAAATTCACTCAAAAAAGCGGGCAATTGAAGGGCCTTGTTCCACTCAATAATCACGGTATTGACCCCCGCAAATGAAATAATCAACGCAATCGTTATCAAAGCCGTTTTAAAATAAAATTTAGGAATTGTAATGAATTTTTTCAACTCAATCTTTGCATACTTATGCACCACCCATGCCGGAGTAAGAATAAAAGTTCCTACAGCTGAAACACCTAAAAGCACCAACATCGGTATTTTAGCCTCAGGATAGGCCACGGGTTTCCCCAGCATAGCTGTTACAATTTGAAGGTCAAAATCATAAAAAGGAAGTAGCATCATCAGTCCCAAAAAATTGAACGCAAAGACCGCTGCCAACTCATATCCTACCAAAATAAGTAGGAGCCAACCTATAGATTTTTGATTTTGATTCGTTTGTGAAAACATATTGTCCATAATTGGCCTAAATTTACAAAATAATTAATCGTGTTTTGGTGAAAATTGGAAATATAGAATTGGGAGACTTTCCCTTACTGCTGGCCCCTATGGAAGACGTCAGCGACCCCCCTTTTAGAGCAGTCTGCAAAGAAAATGGGGCTGACCTGATGTATACTGAATTTATTTCAGCGGAGGGTTTGATTAGAGACGCGGACAAAAGCGTTCAAAAACTAGATATTTACGATTACGAACGCCCCATTGGTATTCAAATTTTTGGAGATAAGATTGAATCTATGCGGGAGGCAGCTGCCATTGCTGAAAATGCTGATCCCGAAATTATTGATATTAACTATGGGTGCCCTGTTAAAAAAGTGGCTTGCAAAGGTGCGGGAGCAGGAATATTACTAGACTTACCCAAGATGCAGGCCATGACCTCAGAAATTGTTAAAAGGGTAAATAAGCCCGTTACTGTCAAAACAAGACTCGGATGGGATGAAAACAGTATTAAAATAGAAGAAGTCGCTATGCGTCTTCAAGATGTGGGGGTCCAGGCCCTAACAATACATGGTCGTACTCGAAAACAGATGTATAAAGGTGAGGCCAATTGGTCGCTCATTGCAAAAGTTAAAGAAAATCCCAACATCCATATCCCCATATTTGGTAATGGAGATATTGATTCTCCTCAGAAGGCGCTCGACTATAAAAATAGATATGGCATTGATGGCATCATGATAGGAAGAGCAGCCATAGGGTATCCATGGATATTTAACGAAATTAAGCATTTTATGGCTACTGGAAATGAACTTAGGCCCCCATCCATTTCTGAGCGAGTCGACGTTGCCAAGAGACATCTGAATTTTTCTCTAGAATGGAAAGGGGAAAGATTAGGCATTTTTGAAATGAGACGTCATTATACCAACTACTTCAAGAGAATACCGGATTTCAAATCCTATCGAACACGCTTGGTAGAAACGGAAGAACCTGCACTTATTTTGGCTATTTTAGACGAAATCAAGTCTCAGTTTTCTGAAATTGCCTTGGTGTAGCCCATGACTGCAAAACATCCAGCCCTTGCTTGGGCTCTTTTCGTGATTTTATCTATAATCTGGGGAAGTTCCTTTATCCTCATAAAAAAGGGCCTGACAGCTCTAGATCCAGAAGAAGTCGCTGCATTGAGGATCGCGTCGGCCTCATTGGTGCTTCTTCCCTTTGCGGTAAGTCGAATCAAGCAAATAAATAAAAAAAATATTACCTCTCTGATATTGGTAGGCTTTATGGGCAGTTTACTGCCTGCGTTCTTTTTTGCACTGGCTCAAACTAAATTACCAAGTGCTTTGACAGGGATCATGAATGCACTCACCCCCTTTTTCACGATCATTATCTCGGTTTTATTTTTTAATGTAAAACCTGATAAAAGGGTTTATTTCGGCGTCATGTTAGGCTTTTTGGGTACCCTTTTTCTTATTTCCACAAGAGAAAATGGCCAGTTTTCATTCAATTATTACGCCATTTTCGTAGTGGCTGCTACGGTACTTTATGGAATCAACGCCAACCTCATTAAACATTATTTGGGCGGCTTAAAATCTCTCAGTATTGCCAGCCTCTCTTTAATTATGGTGGGGCCATTGGCCGTTCTTTATCTCTTACTCCTTACCCCATTTTTAGACCATATCCATGAACCAAAAGTATTGATGGCTTCAGGCTATATTGTGATTTTAGGCGTACTTGGTACAGCCCTTGCCCTTATTTTATTTAATAAGATGGTCCAACTTACCAATGCCGTCTTCTCTACCTCTGTCACTTATCTGATTCCAATAATTTCCGTTTTTTGGGGTTTCATAGATGGTGAAAAATTGAGCCTTTTACAACTCGTAAGTATGCTGACGATTATGCTCGGTATATTTATCTCCAACAGCAAAAAAGTCATAAAAAAACCTGGCTAACCAGGTTTTAATTAAAAGCTTAATTTCCAGATGGTGGGTCGATTCCTAACTTTTTGAGAACCAATTCAGAGATATCATGCTTTTCACTTGCATAAAGTAATACATCAAAGCCTGGGCTTCCAGCACTCAATACCATTGAAAATCCATTTTCTTCAGCTACCGCCTGTATAGCTGTTCCTATTTTTTCAACCGCAGGCTGCAATAATTGATTCCGCTTGGACACCAATGATTGCTCAGCATCTGTTTGGAATTGTTGCAGGGACTCCTGTAAGCCGGTAAGCTCACGTTGCTTATCCGCCTTGATCAACTCGTTGTAACTCGTCTCATTGGCCTGATAATCCCCTATTTTGGTCTGCAAATCTTGATACTTTGCTTTCAACTGATTTTGTAGCTGTGTTTCATACGCCCTCAAATCAGCCTCAATCTGTTTTGCCTCGGGTAATAAACCTAACAAATATTCTGCATTTGTATAGCCAATCTTCAATTCTTGTGCATTTGTTACACTCATTGTGAACATGGCTAGAGCACATATTAATAACTTGATTTTCATAATATATAAATTAATTAAATTTTAATTAGAGGTTGCTTCATTGCTCAGCAAACCTAACTCTTCTAAAACAAAATCAGTATAATCGTGAATAGGATCTGTATAAATCATCACCATTTCACCTGATTTATCAAAAACAATAGCCAATCTATTGCTCTTGGCAACGCGCTCCGAAGCCTCAAAAACAAGATCTTGTACAGGTTTTATGAGCTCCTTTTTCTTTAAAAAATATAAGCCTTCAGATCCAAAAATTTTTTTCTGATGTTCCTTTAATTTTTGTTTTTCGATATCTATTTCGTAGGTCCGGTCCTCTTTCATTCCTACGGTCAGTAATACCTCCTCAGCCTTATATTTTGTTTCTAAATTTTGTACTTCCTCGTACATTTCTCTAATTTCTTGCTCCCAAGCTTTAGCTAAAGTATTTATTTCATTTTGTGCTTCAGCATAGGCAGGCATTTTCCCTAAAATATAATTCAAGTCAATGTAGCCAAATTTTTGTGCATTCACATTGGGTAAAAATGACAAAAATAATAATGCAAATATAAGGGATCTAAGCATTATCTGATTTGTTGTCCAATTGAAAAGTGAAATTGCCCTCCTGAACGCTCACTGGTTCCAGGTATGGCATCAAACCCATACCCATAATCAATGCCCAAAAGCCCAAAAGCAGGCATAAAAATTCTTGCTCCAATACCCGCAGATCTATAAAGCTTGTAAGGATTGTAAGCCTCCGAGTTGTTCCAAGCATTGCCCCCTTCAACAAAAGTCAATAGATAAATGGTCGCCGTTGGATTCAAAGAAACCGGATATCTCAATTCCAGAATGTATTTTGTAAAGGCAATACCTCCCAAAATATTGGTTTCACTGTCAAAAGGTGTCAATGACGTCGCCCGACGTGCACTTTGCTGTGGGTTAGGATAACCACGCAACCCAATGACATCCGTACCTAAGATAAAATTTTGGCCCGTCAAACCATCCCCTCCCAAAACGAATCTTTCAAAAGGACCCACAGATGCTTTATCAGAATAGGATCCAATAAATCCAAAATGAACTCTTGGTGCCAAGACAAGCTTGGGAATAACAGGTAAATAATATCTCAAGTCAAAATTCCATTTATGATATTCAACCCATTTATATCTATCCTCTGGGACCGCTGTTTCATAGTTGAGTTCGTTAAATAGCGAATAAGGAGGTGTCATATTTATACTCAATGAAACATCAGACCCTCTTTGCGGATACATAGGATTATCAGATGACCTTCTCGAAACCGTCGTATTAAACACAAAACTATTGGCATCACCCGTAGCAAACCCTAAACTGAAACCTTGATAGTTATATAAAGAGTATTTTGAAAAGGATACCGCATTGCTGATGACAAAGAAATCATCCGGCCAATTCGCCCTTCTCCCTAAGGAAACGGAAAAACTATTGACACTCAATGAACCAATCGTTGTATTGTCTTGAAAATTCAAATAGCGTTGAATCGAATGATTGTAATTGATACCAAAACTATTTGGCTTTTTACCCCCCAACCAAGGTTCTTGAAAGCTCACTGTATAACTCTGGTAGCGCTTTCCATTGGCTTGGGCTCTCACGGACAATCGCTGTCCGTCTCCCATAGGTGGGAACTTATTAAACTTTAAGGCTTCTTTGATAGAGAAATTATTAAAGCTTACACCAAGGGTGCCTACGAAGCCGTAATAGCCTCCCCAACCCCCTGATAATTCTATTTGATCACTCGGTTGTTCCACCAGCTCCCATTCAATATCAACGGTTTCATCTACCATATTGGGTATAGGAATCGGATTCACCTTTTGGGGATCGAAATAACCCAATTGGGACAATTCTCTCTGGGTTCTTATCAGTAATTCTCTGCTGAATTTTTGACCGGGAACCGTACGAAGTTCTCTTCTCACTACATAATCTTTGGTCTTTTCATTTCCTGTAATCAACACTTTTCTGATGGTCGCTTGTCCACCCTCAAAAACGCGCATTTCTAAGTCTATGGAGTCCCCCGAAACGCCCACCTCAACAGGATTAATATTAAAAAACAAATAACCATCATCCATATACAAAGAACTGATATCCACTCCTGTGGGATCATAGTTTAACTTCGTTTGAATCAACTCCAAATCATAAACATCCCCTTTTTGTACGCCCAATACCTTCGATAAGGTAGCATCGTCATAGATAAAATTTCCTTCCCACTTGATCTCCCTAAAATAATACTTGCGCCCTTCAGAGATGTCAATGTCGATATTCATATGCTTTTCATTGACTGCATAATTAGTGTCCGACATAATGGCCGCATCTCTAAAGCCTTTCGAATTAAGAAAACTAATCAATGCCGCTTTGTCATTCACAAATTCTTCTTTGACAAATTTTGATGACTTGAAGAAGTTTAACTTTGCGACATTACTCAATTGATCCCTAAATTCCTGAACCGTAGCGGTATCCTTGTGTGTCATGAAATAAAACAAATGCTTAGGATTTATTAGTTTGATGGCGTTGACCAAAAGTGAAGAAGGAAGGCTAAGCCTAGTTGTTTCTCCTGTCTTCTTAAACTTACTCCTCAGCTTAGTATCACTGAACTGCTCGTTGCCGTGGAAGTTGATATCATAAATTTTAACTTTCCTCCCCTTGTCGACCTTAATCATCAAAACGGCACTGTTTCTGAGGACGGTGTCGATCCTTTGGCTGAGCGTTACCCCTGCATTAAAAAACCCTTTTGATTCATAAAATTTTTGAACCGCTAATTCTGTGTTCTTAATCACTACATCGGTAATGATTTTGCCCTTAGTGAGCTCAAGATCGTCCTCTATTTCTGTTTGATGACTTTTACTTATCCCCTCAAACTCGTATTTCATCAATCTAGGTCTTTCAGAAAGCTCTATGACCAACCATACTTGACCCCCTTCAATTTTTGAAGCGAATATGGCAATATTGCCAATGATGCCTTGCTTCCATAGTTTCTTTATCGCCAAGCTAATTTCATCCCCAGGAATCTTGATTTTGTCACCCACTTTTAATCCTGAAAGAGAGGTCAGGGCATTGTTGTCAAGGAACTGAAGTCCTCTTATTTCGATGTCTGCGATCTCTAATTCACGAGGGCTCGCATAGTTTATCTCAATGGCATCGGTCGTTTTTTTGCGATTTTGTCCAAAAATTAATTGTGCATAGCTCGTCACCGACAGCAGATACAACAGAATAAAAATGTTAATTAACTTCATTGAAAATCTAATTGTTCACTGGTTTTACCGAATCGGCGTTCACGATCGTTAAAAGAATCTATCGCTAGATTTAAATGCTTTTTCCTGAAATCCGGCCAAAGTACCTCGGTAAAAAAAAACTCCGAATAAGCCGATTGCCATAATAAAAAGTTACTAATCCTCATTTCTCCACTGGTTCTGATCAGTAATTCAGGATCAGGGATACCCTTCGTCGACAAATAATTAGACACCAAGTCCTCATCTATCGCTTCAGGTTTGATGGTCCCTTTAATTGCCTCACCACAGATGACCTTAAAAGCTTGGGTTAAATCCCATTTCCCACTGTAATTCAAAGCCAATATCAAATTCAACCCCTTATTTAGTTTCGTTTCATCAATCGCTACCGATAATTTTTTGTACACTCCAGTCGAAAGCCCTTGTAAATCCCCTATCGCTGTCAAGCGCACCTTATTTTTCATCAATGTAGGTAATTCACTATTAATCGTCTTGATCAACAAATTCATCAATCCATCAACTTCCTTTTGAGGGCGTGACCAATTTTCTGTAGAAAATGCATAAAGCGTCAAATGATCAACCCCTAACTCCGCGCAACCCTCGGTGATATCACGAACTGCCTGGACTCCACTCCGATGCCCAAAAATACGCATCGCACCCTGTTTCTTGGCCCAACGTCCATTACCATCCATAATTACGGCAATATGTTTGGGGATTTCACGTCCGTCTCGTTTCGCAATCATTTTAAAAGAGCCCTTTTTAAAAAGCGTACAAAAATGCTACTTTTTTCAAGAACATAATAATGGATCGTAAGTATTTAACTTTTTTTATTAATTTTTCCTCCATTCATTGGGATTATAAGGAAAAGGACAGGGAATTTTATAAATAATAACACTCAGCGAAACACCTACAAAACTGTACCAATCCATATCATTTGGATTTCCAAATTGAAAATCCTTTTGTGACAAATCTCCCTCTGAAACCCCATCAATTTCATCAAAAGAGAGCCCTCGGACACCTACTTCAAATCCCGCCATAAAACGCCTTCTTATCAAATGTTTAAACCCAATACCAAAAGGAATTGTTAGCTGAGTAGTACTAAAATCTTCTGTCGAAGTAGCCGATGGGAAAATGGTAAGAAAACCCAAACCAAAATAGGCATAGGGACTCCATCTGACCACGGATTTTTTTTCCTTATAATTCAAAAAATCATATTCAAGTACAGAGGAAAAGTCAGCTATTTTGTGATTAAAAGAGGCCGATCTGATGGCTGCGGCGGGATCCAATGGGTTTTGATCTGATCCTTTTAGCCCTCCAAAACCTAGCGTTGTTTTGAGTGAAACATGACTCGAAAAATTCATTCTATTAAAAAAAGTGCTCCCAAACTGAATCGTAGAAAATTTGTATCCACGGGCCATATCACCGCTGTAATTAAAAAGACCCATCCCAGTTCCAAATTCCAAAAACTGGGCTTGCACCAAACTTACATTCAATATAAAAACAATGATGATCCCTTTTTTCAAATCTTATTGATTGCTTTATTATCCATGATCTTAATCTTATATCAGTAGAAACGAGCCGAACACAAGTTAATTGCGTTTATCTAAACCCCAAGATAATTTATTCCTCAAAGTTTCTATGAAACTCACGCCCTCGACCTTAATTAAATAGGCTTGAAAAGGAGCTTTTTGAACTTTCATTTGAATAGAATCATTGATGGTCTGTGATCTTGAATCCAGTGATATTAAGAAATTATTCGTCCTGCTTTCTACCTCAAAGGTAAATTCAGAGGTATCGGGAACGATTAAGGGTCTAATATTTAAATTATGTGGACTTACGGGTGTAATGATAAAATTCTCATTCTCCGGCAATAATATAGGACCTCCACAGCTCAAAGAATAGCCTGTTGAACCCGTAGGAGTCGAAACCATGAGGCCGTCTGCCCAATAGCTATTCAAGAAATCTCCATTTAAATAGCTCTTAATGACAATCATAGCCGAAGAATCTTTCCTCAAAATAGAAAATTCATTCAAGGCATAATTAAATCCATTAAATACCTCTTGGTTACTGCTAAGAGAGATCAATGACCTCTTTTCGATCTCATAATTGCCTGTTAATAATTTGTCAATGGCCACTGTAATTTGATCTTGTGCGATGGAAGCCAAAAAACCTAGCCTGCCGGTATTGATCCCTAAAATGGGTATTTCTAGAGACCCAACATGGGTCAATGTTTCCAAAAACGTTCCATCCCCTCCGACGCTAATAAAGGCATTGAATTTTTTTTTGACTTGATTAAGGCCATAGACAGCTAGTGAAAATTCAGACAACATCGCTTCATTAAGCTTCAAAAAATCTGATGAAACGGATAATTGAACCCCTCTGGAAACCAGCTGCCGCAATAAGGTCTGGACTTCTATAACAGAAGATGCCTTTATTTTTCTACCATGGATGGCGATACTTTTCACAAATTAAATTTTTAAATAGTTCATCAGGCTATCGTATCGCTCTTGGGTATTTTCATTATTCATATGCGCACTAAAATGTCGCTCAATTTGATAGCCACTGAACTCCAAAATTGAAATCAAATGTGAAATGTCTTCTTTGTTTAGCTTAAGGGTAAGCCATATTTTACTGTTATCATTTGGGTCCATCGACATCTGACTGTTGATGATTTTAGCATCGCCATTTTCAATGATCCTACCAATTTCCGAGAGAGAATAATCTCTATAGTTGAGGGATAAAACGATAATCCCCCCAGGCGTCCGCAGCGCTGACCCTGTGACAAACATTTCAAAAGCTGAAGCGGTAGGTACCGCTCCCAAATAGAAGCCTTGATGATCTTTTATGGCAATTAAGGGCAGGTCAAATTCTAGGGCACATTTTATCAAATCATAATAATGACTGCCTTGGTCAATTTCCCCATTTTCTCCCAGCAACCTAAAATCATTGATCTGCTCACCCTTGTGATTTCTAATCATTTCCTCAGCTAAAAAGCCAACATAATAGCCATCCTTCACCACAGGTAATCGGGCGCATTCAAACTCTTCCATCAAATCCAAAGCCTTTGAGACCTTGTCTTCCCTTTTTAAGAGAGGAATACCATAATCAATTAAATCCTTCGCAATCATGCTCTTATGAATTTTTTAAAAACGCTTCTACTATTAGATTAAATTTATTAGGCTGCTCCATCATGGGGGCATGGCAGCATTCATCAATAAATCGCAAAGTAGCATTGGGAATCAGCCTATCAAATTCATGGGCGACATAAGGCGGGGTAATGGTGTCGTTTAACCCCCATACTAGTAGGGTAGGTGCGGCCACTGAATGGAGCTCTTTAGACATATTGTTGCGTTGTGCAGATTTAGCTATGGCCACAATACTTAAACAGTTTTGGATACTTTTCATGGTATCGAAAACATGATCTACTAATACTTTGGTTGCTGTTTTGGGATCGTAAAAAGTATACTCCGTCCGTTCCTTTATATATTCATAATTTCCCCTTTTTGGGTAGGATCCTCCCATAGAATTTTCAAACAAGCCCGAACTGCCCGTTAAAATCAAACGTTTTACTTTTTCTTTGCGTCGCAACGCATAGATGAGCCCAATATGTCCACCCAACGAATTACCCATTAGATTAATTTGATCTAGTGCTAAAAAATCAACAAAGGATTCTAAAAAATCAGTAAGCGTTTCTAGTCCTAATTTTCTAACGGGAATAGAATAAATAGGCAATGCTGGAATAATCACCCGATATTGCTTTGAAAAATGGTCCACTACCGCATCCCAATTACTCAATTCTCCGATGAGTCCATGAAGTAAAATCAGCGGCTCTCCTTCCCCTTTATCTAAAAACTTAAACCCGTTTTGGTCTTTTAACATGATAAATCGATCATTCTGTGACGACTAGATTAATTTTTAATTGTTCTTAAATAGGTCAAGCATATCGAATATATCCTTGAAATATGGAATAAAAGATCCGATAGCCTCGAAACTCTTAGGAGCAAAAAGAATAATATAACTCAAAATTATTGAATTATCTATATACTCATTTGAAAAATCAATGCCCAGCGAATCAATAACCCAAAATAAAATACTCAAAACAAATGCAATTTTAAAAATATTTAATGCCGCTCCTAAAATATTATCTAAAATTCCTAATGGCGTAAAATCTAAAATCGTTTTCAGTGCTTTCGATAACAAATGAATCCCCAGAATTAAAAGGGCGAAAATGGCAATAAAAATAGCAATCGCTATCCATTCAAAATAAGTACTATCTGAAAAAAATTTCACGCTGATTGGTGCGGTAAATTTAATTGCCATAAAAAGACCTAAAAAAAATGCCAGTAAAGAAAAAAGAGCGACCAATAAGCCTTTCTGATAGCCTTTATAGGCTGAAAATGCCAATACAAAAATCAAAAAAATATCAAGATAGTTCATGCCATCAACAAAGCCTTGACCAAGGATGAGAGTGCCTTTCCATCTACTTTTCCCGAGAGCTCTTGACTGGCCATTCCCATGACTTTACCCATATCCTTGGGCGAAGTAGCTCCTGTTTTTTTTATAATTTCTCTTACCGCCGTCTCCAGTTCTTCTGCGCTGAGCTGCTGGGGAAGAAATGCCTCAATTACCACAAGCTCATCACGCTCAATATCTGCTAAATCTTTTCTCCCTTGTTCTTGATAAACCGTCAATGAATCCCTTCTTTGTTTAGCCGCCCTAGATAAAATCTTGATTTCAGCTTCTTCACTTAAGGCCGTGGCAGCCCCTTTTTCAGTTTCTGCAATTAAAATCATTGCTTTTATGGCTCTCAGGGCTCTCAAACGGTCTTTATTTTTTTGGAGCATGGCTGTTTTAATTTCCTGCTCTATTTTTAATTTTAAGCTCATCTAGAAAAACTATTTTTGTAATTCAATAAATTATATGTTTCAATGACCAAACTTAGTGTAAACATTAACAAAATTGCAACATTACGCAATGCAAGAGGGTCTAGCAACCCAAATGTTATCCAAATGGCTCAGGACTGTGAAAGGTTTGGTGCCGATGGTATTACCATTCATCCCCGGCCTGATGAAAGACACATTACCACCCAAGACGCTTATGACCTGTCCCGCGTCGTAACCACTGAGTTCAATATTGAGGGGTATCCAGATGCCCGCTTTATGAAACTCATTGCAGAACTGAAACCTGATCAAGTAACCCTAGTCCCTGATCCACCAGAGGTTCTCACTTCTAACACGGGTTGGGATACGGTCAAGAACAAAGATTTTCTGAGTGAAATCATCCAGGAGCTCCGCTTGTCTGGTGCACGCATTTCCGTTTTTTGCAACCCCGAAATTTCTATGGTGGAGGGTGCTGCCCAAATCGAAGCGAATCGTATTGAACTTTATACAGGGCCCTATGCCCAAGATTTTGTTCAAAATCCAGCACAAGCCCTTCGTTCATTTGTTGAGGCCGCTGATGTCGCAAAAAAAATAGGCCTTGGGGTCAACGCCGGTCATGACCTAGATTTGCAAAATCTAAAATATCTCAAAAAGGGTATTCCGTATTTAGCAGAAGTTTCCATCGGACATGCGTTGTTTTGCGATGCCTTGTATTATGGCATCGAAAACACCATTCAAATGTATAAAAGACAACTTCAATGAAACTTCATTTTAAAAAATTCGGATCAGGTCCACCTCTGATTATTTTGCATGGCGTCTTTGGCTCTTCGGATAACTGGAAAACCTTGGCCAACCACTTGATGAGTACGTTCGAGGTTTATTTAGTAGACCAAAGAAATCACGGCTTATCTCCGCACAGTGATGACTTCAATTACCAAGTCATGACCGATGATCTAAAGGAATTATTACATGATGAAAAGATAGAAAAATGCATCCTATTGGGCCATTCGATGGGTGGCAAAACCGCTATGAACTTTGCCGTTCAATACCCTGAGAAAATCATCAAACTCATCATTGTAGACATTGCGCCTAAAGGGTATCCCCCCCACCATGAAAATATTTTAAAAGGGGTTCATTCTTTAACCCTTCATGAGATAAATACCCGAAAGGAGGCCGATGATCTACTTTCGGTAACCATAAATAATGCTGGGATCAGACAGTTTATCTTAAAAAATTTAAGTCGAAACCCTAAAGGATTGTTTTACTGGAAAATAAACTGGAAAGCCATCGAAGATAATATACAGGCCATTGGAGCGCCCCTTTTATCTCATGCTGTCTTCCCTGGCGAAGTGTTGTTTATTCGAGGGGCTCAGTCGGACTACATATTAAATGAGGATGAGCCATTATTAAAAAAACATTTCCCAGACGCCGATTTAATGACCATTCAAAAGGCCGGACATTGGGTTCACGCGGAACAACCTGCACAACTCTTGGCCCTTATCAATCAATTTATAAAATATGGAAAAAGGTAAATTATATTTAATCCCCACCTATTTATCAAGTACCAACAATGGAGATAACATCACCAATGCCGTCAAAAATGTGATCCGAAAGACGTCCTATTACTTGGTTGAAAATGTCCGAACGGCGCGAAGATATATCGCTTCACTTCAATTGGGATTGGATATAGAAACAATACATTTTGAGTCCATGGATAAGCATTTTGATGAGCATGCGCTCCCGAAGCTTCTTAAACCTTTATTGGCTGGAGAAAATATGGGCATCCTCTCAGAAGCGGGGCTACCCGCCATTGCTGATCCTGGAAATCTTGCGGTAAGATATGCTCATCAGGAAGACCTTGAAGTGGTTTGCTTGGAAGGTGCTTCATCGATCATTTTGGGTCTTATCTCCAGTGGTCTCAATGGACAACAGTTCACGTTTCATGGGTATCTTCCCATTGATTCCTTACTTCGCGAAAAAAAAATCAAAGCTATGGAACAGACTGCCCTAAGCAGTGGCTACAGTCAAGTTTTTATGGAAACCCCTTATCGGAATCAACAACTGTTGACTGCGTTATGCAAGGTCCTCAGGCCAGATACTATTTTAGCTATCGGAGCAGATTTGACCGGTCAAGAACAATGCACGCGTTCCAAAAAAATAAGTATTTGGAAAAAGGGGGATCTTAAACTGGCTAAAATCCCCTGTATTTTTTCAATGGGTATTTATTAAAAAAACTATCCCTCTCTTCTAAAAAAAAGCTATTTTTGCATATATTTTAAATTTTAATAAAAATATGGCTTATTTATTTACCTCCGAATCTGTTTCAGAAGGGCATCCAGATAAAGTAGCAGATCAAATATCAGATGCCTTGATTGATCATTTTCTCGCTTTTGACAAGGATTCCAAAGTAGCTTGTGAAACCCTGGTCACCACAGGTTTGGTCATGCTGGCTGGAGAAGTTAAATCTAGCGCCTACCTCGATGTTCAAGAAATCGCTAGAAACGTTATTGAAAAAATTGGATATACCAAAAGTGAATATCAATTTGATTCCAAGTCCTGTGCGGTTATTTCTGCCATTCATGAGCAATCAGCCGATATCAACCGAGGAATAGATCGCGCCGTTCCTGAGCAGCAAGGTGCAGGAGATCAGGGCATGATGTTTGGATATGCGACCAAGGAAACAGAAAATCTAATGCCTTTGGCCTTGGAGCTTTCACATCGGATCCTCATAGAGCTTGCGGCCTTAAGAAGGGAACATAATGAAATAAAATATTTACGCCCCGATGCCAAATCACAAGTGACCATTGAGTACAGTGATGATAATAAACCTCAGAAGATAACGGCCATTGTGGTTTCTACCCAGCATGATGAATTTGATGCCGATGATGATAAAATGTTGGCTAAAATAAAAACTGATATCGTTGATATCCTCATCCCAAGAGTAAAAAAAGGACTGAGTACCGAACTACAAAGTTTATTCAATGACGATATTGCCTACCACATCAACCCTACGGGTAAATTCGTAATTGGTGGGCCTCATGGAGATACTGGATTGACCGGAAGAAAAATTATTGTGGACACCTATGGGGGCAAAGGTGCACATGGTGGTGGCGCTTTCTCTGGAAAAGATCCGTCTAAGGTAGACCGATCCGCAGCATATGCTACGCGGCACATTGCTAAAAATCTCGTTGCGGCCGGTATTTGTGATGAAGTATTGGTGCAAGTTTCTTACGCCATAGGCGTAGTAGAGCCCATGGGCATTTACGTAAATACCTATGAAACTGCCAATGTAGATGTTACGGATGGAGAAATTGCCAAGAAAATAGAAAAGTTATTCGACATGCGTCCTATGGCCATTGAGCGAAGATTGAAACTAAGAACCCCGATTTACTCAGAAACTGCGGCATACGGCCACATGGGAAGAAAATCTGAAGTGAAAACCTTGACATTCAAATCTGCCAATCAGGAAGTTACACATGAGGTAGAAACATTTACCTGGGAAAAACTAGACTATGTCGAAAAGGTAAAAGAAGCTTTTGGTCTTTAAATAAGGATCAAAAAAACATAAAAAAAGGCAAATTAACATTTGCCTTTTTTTATGTTTTAAAATTAAAGCGTTCGCTTAATTTCGCGCTCTTCAAAGCCCTCGATGATATCTCCAACCTTAATGTCATTAAAATTTTTGATACTGATACCACATTCGTAATTTTTCTTCACTTCCTGCACGTCTTCTTTGAAACGTTTCAGTTGATTAATATTACCTGAATAGGTAACTATCCCCTCTCGAATCAACCTGACCTGATTGCTCCGCTTCACAAATCCATCAGTCACATAGCAACCTGCTACCGTTCCCACCTTAGAAATCTTAAATACTTCACGAATCTCAATATTTCCTGTTATAAACTCCTCAACGGTCGGTGCCAACATTCCTTCCATGGCATCTCTGACATCATTGATGGCATCATAAATAATTGAATACAATCTGATCTCAATTTCCTCGTTCTCCGCAATTTTTCTAGCCGAGCTAGAAGGACGTACTTGGAAACCCACGATGACCGCATCAGATGCAGAGGCTAAAAGCACATCCGATTCTGAGATTTGACCTACCCCTTTGTGGATGATGTTCACCTGTACTTCGGCTGTAGATAACTTTAATAACGAATCTGCCAAGGCTTCTATTGAGCCGTCGACATCTCCTTTTACTATTATATTAAGTTCTTTAAAGGAACCAATAGCCAATCTTCTTCCGATTTCATCCAGAGTAATGTGCTTTTTGGCTCTGACCGATTGCTCACGTTGGATGATTTCTCGCTTATTGGCAATTTCTCTTGCCTCACGATCCGATTCCATCACATTGAACTTATCTCCTGCTTGGGGGGCTCCATCGAGTCCTAGCACAACGGTTGGAGTAGCTGGACCTACTTCTTTTAATTTCTTCCCTCGGTGGTCAAACATGGCTTTCACCTTTCCAAAATAAGAGCCTGCCAACATCACATCTCCAATGCGCAAGGTACCCGCCTGAACCATCAACGTGGTCACATAGCCACGTCCCTTGTCCAAACTTGCCTCGATGACACTTCCAACAGCGGCCTTATCAGGATTTGCTTTTAACTCTAATAACTCTGCCTCTAGCAATACCTTTTCCAATAATTCATCAATCCCTTCTCCCGTTTTTGCAGATAGTGCTTGACATTGATATTTTCCTCCCCAGTCTTCCACCAAAATGTTAATGGCTGAAAGCTCTTCCTTAATCTTATCCACGTTGGCAGTGGGTCTATCAATCTTATTGATCGCAATAACGATCGGCACGCCCGCTACCTGGGCGTGATTTAATGCTTCTTTCGTTTGAGGCATGACGGCATCGTCAGCCGCAATCACAACGATAACAATATCTGTGATTTTTGCTCCTCGGGCACGCATCGCCGTAAAGGCCTCGTGTCCAGGTGTATCCAGAAATGCAATTTTTTTACCTTGATTGGTCATCACATTATAAGCGCCAATGTGTTGTGTGATGCCTCCCGCTTCGCCTTCAGTAACCTTGGATTCTCTGATGTAATCGAGTAAAGAGGTTTTACCGTGATCGACATGTCCCATGATGGTAACAATTGGCGCTCGGTCTATCAAGTTTTCAGCGATGTCTTCTTCTTCAATAATATCAATCCCCTCTTCTGTAGTCGTAAAGGTCACATCGAATCCAAATTCGTCTGCAATGACCGTAATGGTCTCTGCATCTAACCGCTGATTGATGGAAACAAACAGTCCTAAATTCATACAAGATGAAATCACATCATTGACCGATACATCCATCAATGAGGCCAAATCATTGGCCGAAATAAACTCAGTTAGCTTCAGTGTTTTAGCATCCTCAGCCTCTTGAATGATCTGTTCCTCCACTGCCTCAGCTTTTGCAGATCGCTTATCTTTTCTGTACTTCGAACGATTAGCAGTTGCCGCTTTGTTCCCTCCTCCACTGAGTTTGGCAAGCGTTGCTTTAATTTTATCTTGAATTTCCTTGTCCGTGAGCTCCTCGGTCTTTTTAATATCCTTACCTCTGGTTCTACCGGCATCGAAAGTTCCCCTCGGTTTTTGTCCCAAGGGAGGTCGCTGGCTGGGTGGCGCACTTGACTGAATTCTTTTTCGTGGCCGTTTCTTTCGATCCTTATGCTCATCCGAAGAAGCAATAGGTTTTTTCTTTTCAGCAGGCAATTCAATTTTACCCAAAACCTTAAGGCCCTTCAGGGCATCTGCTTTAGCCTTTATCGTTTCTCCTTTTTGGGAAGTTCCCTTTTCAGAAACTTTAATTTTTGGCGGTAATGGGTCTGCTAGCTTCTGAACTTCCTGAGCGGGTGTAACTGAATCCTCGGTAACCACCGGAGCCTCCGAAACCTTATCAGAAATTTCACCAACTTCCTGATCCTTTGCGGCTATCTCTGGTACTGGCTCCATGAGCAAGTCAACCAAAGGCGCTTCGGACTCTGGTTTCACAACTCCCTCTGGCTCTTGAGCCTCCTCAACAGGCAGTGTCTCTTTAATCTCCTCTTCTTTTTCAATCTTCTTAGCCCCACGTTTGTTCGCCTCAAGGTCAATTTTACCTATTACTTTGGTGCCTTCTAGTTTAGGTTTTGAGATAAGTTCATCTGCCTTTTTAGGGGCTTCTTCCTGAGGCGCTTTTATTACATTGTCTGTGATTAAAACATGGTCTTCTTCTTTTGCCGAGTTTTCCACTGAAGGGCTAGACTCTTTGATGACCAGGTCTTCTGAATGTTTACTACCAATGGTCAAACTAGAAGCTTCCTCCTTGTCTATTACCGAAGAGGCATATTCCTTAGATAACAGCTCAAATTGTTCATCTGTTATTTTAGAATTAGGGCTACTATCTACCTCGTGTCCTTTTGCCTTAAGGAAATCGAGTATGGTAGTACTCCCTACGTTTAGTTTTCTGGCAACTTGACTCAGTCTATGCATCTATCGTCTGCTTCTTAATTTTTATTCAAATTCTTGGGAAAGTACCCTCAACACATTATCAACCGTTTCTTCTTCTAGATCGGTTCTTCTGACCATATCTTCACGACCCAATCTTAAAACACTTTTAGCAGTATCTAACCCTATTTTTTTCAACTCGTCAATGACCCAGCTCTCAATTTCATCTGAAAACTCATCCAAATCAACATCCTCATCTTCTACGGCGCCAAGTTCTCTGAAAACATCTATTTCATATTCCACTAAACGGCTGGCTAATTTAATATTTTGACCCCCTTTTCCTATGGCCAAAGATACTTGGTCTGGCTTGAGATAAACAGAAACTCGCTTTTGAGGCTCATCTATTTTCATGCTCAAAATTTTGGCCGGACTTAAGGCTCTTGAAATGTATAATTCAAGGTTGTCTGTAAAGTTAATTACATCAATATTTTCATTTTGTAATTCTCTAACAATAGAATGGATACGTGAGCCCTTCATCCCTACACAAGCCCCTACTGGATCTATTCGGTCATCATAAGACTCTACAGATACCTTGGCTCTTTCGCCTGGCTCTCTGACTACTTTTTTAATTGTAATCAGCCCATCATAAACTTCAGGCACTTCACTTTCAAACAATCTTTCCAAAAACGTAGGAGAGGTTCTTGATAAGATAATCCTTGGATTTCCATTATGCATTTCGACACGATGTACAATGGCACGGGCTGAATCTCCTTTTCGGTAACGGTCTTTAGGGATTTGATCTGACTTGGGTATATTAAGCTCATTGCCCTCCCCATCAATAAGCAACACTTCTCTGCTCATGGTCTGGTATACTTCCCCAGTAATTATTTCTCCAACCAGCTCTTTGTATTTTTGAAAAAGGATGTCTTTTTCTAAGTCTTTGATTTTCTGAATCAATGTTTGGCGCGCAGTCATTACCGCTCTTCTACCGAAATCTATCAGTTTGATTTCTTCAGCTACCTCTTCTCCAATTTCAAAATCTGGTTCAATCTTTCTTGCGTCCGTCAAACAGATTTTGTCATGATCCCATATATCTTCAGAATTATCGTCAACTATTTCTCGAAATCTCCAAATTTCAAGATCACCTTTATCCGTGTTGATGATGATGTCAAAATTGTCATCATCTTTATATTTTTTTCTAATCATCGTCCTGAAGACATCTTCTAGGATCCTAATCATAGTTGGCCGATCTATGTTTTTATTTCTGGCAAAATCGGCAAATGAATCAATTAATATTCCTGCTTCCATTTTCTAATTAAATGATATTAATACTTTCGCTTTTTTTATTTTATCTAATAACATGGTCTCGTCTCGTTCGTTCACAGAAAGGACGATGGTTTGTTCTTCAATTTCTTTTAACTTCCCTTCAAATATTTCCCCTTCTAAAGTTTCTACTTTCAATTTCCGGCCAATGTTCTTTTTATATTGTCGTGGCAGGGAAAGCGGCCTGTCGATCCCTGGCGAAGACACTTCAAGATTAAACGCTCCCTCAATAAGGTCTTCTTCTTCAATCCTATTTGAAAGTTTTCTACTGATCAGCGAACAACTTTCGATAGGAAGTCCTGCCTCACCGTCAATAAGTACTAAAACGCGTTGATTGCCCGAAACACCTGTCACCGTTAAGTCTACCAAAAACAATTCCGGAAACTCATTGATTATGAGCTCTAGTTCGGCGGTTAGTTTTTGAACGAGTGTTATCATCAGTTTTTCTAATAAAAAGAGGGGACACAAGTCCCCTCTCTTCTTTTTCCTATTTACATGTACAAAAGTAATTCAAAAAAAACTCAATTCAAATTCGATTGTTATAAAAGCATCATGCATTTTTGCATCTAGTAAGAAATTTTGTCAATAGCAATGATCGGAAAACTTAGATTAACCAACTCTTTGACTCGAAAGAAGGAGCTTTTTGAGCCCATTAACTCGCCGAACGTAGGTATGTACGTCTGTGGTCCAACGGTCTACAGCGATGTTCACCTGGGTAACGTAAGAACTTTCATTAGCTTTGATATTATCAATAGATACCTAAAGTTTTTAGGTTATAAAGTACGATACGTAAGGAATATTACGGATGTAGGACATTTACTAGATACGGGTGAAGATAAAATTTCCGAAAAAGCCCGGCTAGATAAGCTCGAGCCCATGGAGATCGTACAAAAATATACCAATGATTTTCATGACGTAATGAAAACCTTCAATGCGCTGCCTCCAGACATTGAACCTTCAGCCATCGGCCACTTATTAGAGCAAATTGAAATGATAGAAACCCTATTGGCCAAGGGATTTGCCTACCAAGCCAATGGATCGGTTTATTTCGATCTCAACAAATACAATGAATCACATGAATACGGTAAATTAAGTGGGCGAAAAATTGAAGATCTGATCAACCAAAGTCGTGATTTAGAGGGTCAAGATGACAAAAAAAATCCCCTCGATTTTGCTTTATGGAAAAAAGCAGCGCCCAATCATATCATGAGATGGAAAACCAAATGGAGTGATGGATTTCCAGGTTGGCATCTTGAGTGCTCGGTGATGAGTACGAAATATTTAGGGACACAGTTTGATATACATGGCGGTGGAATGGATCTTAAATTTCCGCATCATGATTGTGAAATTGCACAATGCTTGGGCTCCACCGATAAAGAACCCGCCAAATATTGGTTGCATACCAATATGCTCACGGTCAATGGACAAAAAATGTCCAAATCTTTGGGAAATTCGTTTTTGCCTTGGCAGCTCATTTCTGGAGACCATGAAATGCTCGATCGCGGCTACTCTCCGATGTCTATCCGCTTTTTTATGCTCCAGTCTCACTATGCAAGTACTTTAGATTTCTCTAATGAGGCCTTAAATGGATCCTTGAAAGGCTACACAAAATTAGCCAATGGCATAAGAATACTCAAAGAAATGGTTTATCCAGAGAACGAGATATTAAATGTAGATGCCGCACTCGTTACTCAGATTAACAAAATGTGTGACGATTGTCATCACGCCATGAACGATGATTTTAATACGGCTTTGACGATTGGTCACCTGTTTAACTTACTTAAAAAAGTCAATTCATTGTATGCAAAACAAATCGCCTTCGCAGATATGGATCAAGCGACATTTGATCGTATGAAGACCACGTTGTTAAGCTTCACGGAAGACATACTGGGAATAAAACCTGAGACGCACATCAATGGCAAAAACCTACTCAATATTTTATTGGAAGATTACGCTGAAGCGAAAGCGACCAAGGATTACAAAAAAGTAGATGTTCTTAGACAGCGGCTCAAGGAAGAGGGCATCACCATAAAAGATATGAAAGATTTTATAGGATGGACCTACAATGAGTGATCCGATGGGCTCCTTCCATTAATGGATCATCTGCTTCTCTTTAAATTTTTTGATCTGTCGTCGTAAAGCTTCAGTAGCCTCATCAGCCCCTATTTCAAAAGACCTCGCCCGCTCTTTGGCGAATAATTGGTCCCCAGGAATATTTAACTTTATTTCAATGATTTTATTGATTCTAGATTCATCATTTTCAATTCTCAAAAAAACTTCGCCATCTATTATTCGATCATAAAACGTCTCAAGCTTAATGAGTTTTTTCTTAATGAGGTCAATCAATTTGTCATCTGCATCGAACCGTATAGAATGTATTTGAAGTTTCATAGCGTCTAAGTTTAAGTTAATAATTATGCTTTTGGATGGGCTTGGTCAAAGGTTTTTTTAAGTTTTTCCATAGAATTATGGGTATACACCTGGGTCGCTGCCAAGCTCGTGTGCCCAAGTAAGTCTTTTACTGCATTCAGTTCTGCTCCCTTATCCAACATATGTGTGGCAAAGGTATGCCTGAGCACATGTGGACTGCGCTTTTTCAAGGTCGTAATTTGACCCAAATATTTTTGAACCAAGCGATAAACAAACATGGGATACATTTGCTTTTTTTTGTCAGTGAGCAGTAAATAAGTTTTTGATTCGCCTGCTGCTGTCTGCTTATAGTCTATAATAAAGGATTTGATCATTTTGATCAAAAATTCGTTGACGGGAACCAAGCGCTCTTTATTTCTTTTTCCTAAGACTTTTAAAGTCCCATCATAATGATTGACATCCGATTCTTTCAGATTGATCAATTCAGAAAGCCTAATACCCGAGGCATACAAAAGCTCGATGGCCAATTGGTCTCGCCTTCCGGAAAAAGAATTTTCATAATCAATATGATCAAGCAATTGGATCATTTCACTTAATCTTAGAAAAGAGGGAAGTTTTTTTTCTGTCTTAAGGGGTCTAATTCTTGAAGTTGGGTTTTTTACAAGCAGGCCCCTCGCATTTAAGAATTTAAAATAAGATTTAAGACAGGCAATTTTTCTGTTGACAGAAATGGGGTTGAGTTGGGCCTCTAGTAAGGAAACCACCCATGCTCTCAAGTGTATGTGAACTACCGATTGTTCGGTGTGGATTTGGAATTCCGCTTTTATAAAAGAAAAAAATTGGTTTAAATCTTTTTGGTAAGCCAGTGAAGTGTGTCGGCTGAACCTTTTTTCGTAAACAAGAAATTTAAGAAATTTGTCGACCATCCATGAGTTTAAGAGAAAACGAAAAAACGTATCCCTAACTTAGCGACAAAAAATCAAAAAATTAAAATTTAAGTGAATTATTTTGATTCAAGATCACGTAAATTTTGGATGTACGCTGCTTTTTTAATCTGCTCTCTGCGAACTACCGAAGGTTTGGTGAAAAAAGTTCTAGATCGAAGCTCTCTCAAAGCACCTGTTTTTTCGAATTTTTTCTTGAACCTTTTGAGGGCTCTGTCTATAGACTCGTTGTCTTTAATGTTAATAACAATCATATTTTCTTTAATTACTAAAGGAGCGCAAATATAGAAACTTTAATATGCATCCAAAAGAATCTTACAAAAAATAGAGGTTTAAATACAAAGTATTTTAGCAGGCTGGCTAAAAAAATAAGTTGACACTCATCGAATACTCCTATTTAGGGCCGCCTAATTACTTTTACTTTTTTAATTTATCCCTTATCATGGCCAAAAGTCTTGCTGAAAAAATTATATTATAATTCAATTTCAGAAATAATTGTTGATCTAGTCCCCTTTGAATTAAACTTGTAGACTGAAACTTTAAATTTATGAAAATAGCCGTTGTTGGAACTGGATATGTTGGTTTAGTCACGGGTACTTGCTTTGCTGAAACGGGCAACCACGTATCTTGCATTGATATAGATGCCGACAAAATAAAAAAATTAAATGCGGGCACCATCACGATTTATGAGCCCGGTCTAGAACCCTTATTTCAGCGCAACTTACATCAACAACGCCTATCCTTTACTACTGATTTGGCGCAAGGCATCAAAGGAGCAGATATTATCTTTCTGGCCCTACCTACGCCCCCTGGAGAAGATGGATCCGCTGATTTACAATACATTTTAAAGGTAGCCTCCGAACTTGGCGGATTATTAGACCACTATACCGTCGTTGTAGATAAGAGTACCGTGCCTGTAGGAACCGCTGAAAAAGTAAATAGGGTCATTGCTGAAAAAGCAAAAGTCCCTTTTGATGTGGTCTCCAATCCTGAATTTTTGCGCGAGGGCGTAGCTGTCGATGATTTCATGAAACCTGATCGGGTGGTCATTGGATCGGCTTCAAGCCAAGCGGAAGCCGTCATGCGGCAGTTGTATGCCCCCTTTGTAAGGCAAGGAAATCCCATCATCTTTATGGATGTCAAATCGGCGGAGTTGACCAAATATGCCGCCAATGCTTTTTTGGCCACCAAAATCACCTTTATGAATGAAATTGCCAATCTGTGCTCGCTACTAGGTGCAGATGTAGATGCCGTAAGACAAGGCATCGGTACAGATACTCGCATTGGAAAGCGATTTTTATTCGCCGGTATTGGATATGGCGGAAGTTGTTTTCCAAAAGATGTCCAAGCCTTATCCAAATCAGCACAAGCCGTAGCTTATGAATTTGATCTGCTCAAGGCCGTCATGAAAGTCAATGACCAACAGAAAGAAAAGCTCATCGAACCCATCGAAACATTTTTAGGTTCCCTTAAGGGGAAAACCATTGCTATTTGGGGTCTGGCATTTAAACCCTACACAGATGATATTAGGGAAGCGCCTGCCTTAGCCAATATTCAACTATTGCTAGAAAAAGGGGTAAACCTTAGGGTTTATGATCCTGAAGCCATGAATAATGTCCGAGAATTAATCGGAGATCGCATGTATTATGCTGAAAATCAATATGATGCTTTGGAAGATGCCGATGTTTTAATGATCATGACTGAATGGCCTGTTTTTCGTACACCAGACTTCAGTATTGTCGCTTCAAAAATGAAAAATAAGGCGATTTTTGATGGGCGCAATCTGTACGATCTCGCTCAAATGAAAAAATTAGGCTTTACCTATCACAGTATAGGTCGTGAATTCATCGAAAACTAAATCTTTTTAGGGCCTAGGTTGTTCATTAAGAGACCAATCATAATCGATAAATTGAGAGGTCGCATAATCATTAATGGGAATCCCCGACCACAAAGAAAGATTTTCATAAAGCGTCTGAGGGTCATTAAAGTCCTCCGAAAACCATTGGAAGATCTTGGATAAACGCAGCCGCTCTGGAGTAATGACATTTTTGGAAGGGTCATTTAAAAATCTATGGGCTTGGTCTGTGAGTTGCTCATCGATTTTAAAGGCCACATAAGCTTCATTTCTTAGGGCAGGACAAGAAACTGAAGCGCAGTTGATGGCAAAATGAATTCTAGGTTCGTTAAAAAATTTTCTGAGAATTTGGTGCTCCACGTAATTAAGCGATATTTTTTCATCCCCAAAATCAATACCCTCAATGTCCCAAGGTGAATTGATAAACGGTATTTGAATCCTGCTTCCAATCTCCTTGATGCTTTCCAATGGATAATGGTCAATGATCAGTTTTAAGGTAAACGCATTGTATAGATTGATCCAATAAGCCAACCTTTCTTTTCCGCTCCAATGCACCTCATTGGGTCGATTGGAGCTCAAAAGAGCTAAATAATCAAGGAGAATTTTAGGATCTTCTTTAAGACCTTGATAATTTACCCAACCAGAGGTATCCACATGTTCTATTAACAACTCATTCCATAATTCATGACTTATGGGTTCCGTTCCCGCTTCATGTGTTTTTTTTGACGCACAACTTGGTAATATCAGAATGATTACAAAGAATTTGAAAATTCTTACCCAATAGACCCCTTGGAATAATTTCATTGTTTTATATTTAATTTTGCTTCATACAAATATGCTTGAATTATTTACCAAATATCAGGAAGTATTTACCCTTCCCATTGGATTTATCATCGTGGCTATTTCTGCTAATCAGCTTGCCAGATTATTCCAACAAATTCATTTGCCCCTGATCACAGGCCTCATTGTTATGGGCATTTTGACAGGGCCTTACTTATTGAACTTAATTCCCATTGCCGCGCCGTTTCATCTCAAATATATCAACGATATTTCTCTGGGGTTTATTGCTTTTGCGGCTGGGGCAGAATTGTATCTGAAAGAACTTAAAAAACAAATTAACAGCATTAAATGGAATTCGTTTGGCCAATTGTTCATTACTTTTATTATCGGTGTAGGCGCCCTTTGGTTGGCCGCAGACTACATTCCTTTTTTAGCAAATAAAGAAACCAAAGTTGTATTGGCCATATCTTCATTAATGGCCACTATTTTCATCGCCAGCTCACCCGCTTCGGCCATTGCCATTATCAATGAACTTCGATCTAAGGGACCTTTTACCCAAACGGTGATGGGCGTTACCGTGGTGAAAGATTTTTTGGTAGTTATCCTGTTTTCAATCTGCCTTTCTTTGACCCAATCGGTATTAAAAGAAAGCTCTTTTGACTTTATTCAAATAATCATTGTTTTGGCGGAGTTCTTGATCTCATTTGTTTTAGGAATTTTTGTCGTTGGGTATGCCTTAAAAACTGCCCTCTCATTGAGCATTCATAAAAGAACCAAATCTTTCTTGATTCTTCTGATCGGTTACAGTGCTTATTGGACCAGTGATTGGCTGGCCATATTTAGCTTAGAAAAATGGGGTCATGCCTTGTTTTTAGAACCCCTATTAATATGCATCTTGGCCAGTTTCTATGTCACTAATTTTTCTAAGTTTAGAGCTGAATTTCTCAATCAAATCAGGAGTTTAGAGTTATACATATTTGTCGCCTTTTTCACCTTGACCGGTGCTTCTTTAAATATATCTGTATTTGTAGAAGTCCTCTCCGTTGCCCTGTTATTATTTAGTTTAAGGTTAATCGCATTGATCTTTGGTTCTGTTGGAGGTGGGCTCATCGCTGGAGACCCCATAAAACACATCAGCATTGGATGGATGTCTTACATCACCCAGGCCGGGGTTACCCTAGGTTTAGCTACGGTAGTCAGCAATCAATTCCCCGAATGGGGGGCCATTTTTTCAACGGCTGTACTCGCATTGATATTGATCAATCAATTTGTGGGCCCCCCGCTCTTCAAATGGGCCATTTATCAGGTCAATGAGGCCCGGACAAGGGGGCATCAAAACAATGAGATCACCAAAGAAGTTTTAATCTTTGGCTTTGAGCCCCAATCAGTATCGCTTGCTCAACAACTCATGAAAAAAAATTATCGGGTCCAACTCGCGACCCTGAAAGACAAAGATTCTTTTGATGATCCGACCGATATTAGTATTCTCTATTTGAAGTCCCTTGACAGGGATGAACTCGCTGAAATTGATTTCAGCAATGTAGAAATAGTCGTCACCTTACTTTCAGATGATGCTAATTTATTGATTTGTGAATATGCCTACCATGAATTTGGTACCAGAGAGTTGGTCGTCCGCCTAAATCATCGCTACAATTCCAAAAATTTCTTGGACCTCGAAGCCAAAGTAATTGATCCCTCAACAGCAATGGTGAGCTTACTTGATCATTTTGTGAGGTCTCCTCAGGCCACTTCATTGCTACTGGGCATGGATCAAAATCAAGATACAAGAGATATAGAAATACTGAATCCTAACCTCCACGGAATCCATTTAAGAGATCTTCGACTCCCCTCTGATGTTATTATTTTGTCCGTCATCAGAGGAGGACAAACCATCATTTCTCATGGTTATACCCGTCTGCGTATACATGACACGGTAACGGTGGTTGGACTGAACCAAAGCCTTGATGACCTCGAATTTAAATTTATTAAATAAAATCTGCTATTTCAATTCATCTCAATGCAATCTTTTAGCATACATCTAATTCGAGATTTTAATGTAATAGCTGAGCGCAATCATCAAGTTTAATTTGTAATTATTTTATTTTCTCCTTTAATCCCTTTCTCTTTACCCCCATGTCTACAAAAGAAAACGAAGTCACCTTAAAAAAAATCACAGCACATTGCAAAGAATATGGTTTTGTGTACGGGTCCAGTGAAATTTATGATGGCTTAAGTGCTGCCTATGATTATGGCCCCAATGGCGTCTTATTAAAAAATAATATCAAAGAATTCTGGTGGAAATCAATGGTACAAATGAATGAAAATATTGTCGGCTTAGATGCCTCTATTTTCATGCACCCTAATACATGGAAGGCCTCAGGACATGTAGACGCCTTTAATGACCCCCTCATTGATAATAAAGATTCTAAAAAACGCTACCGCGCAGATGTGCTCGTTGAAGATCATATGGCGAAAATTGAGCAGAAAATAAATAAGGAAGTGACCAAAGCCCGCAAAAGATTTGGGGAGGACTTTGACGAAGCTCAATTTATAAGTACCCATCCCAGAGTTGTCAACTATCGCGAACAAATTCAGTCTATAGAAAATAGAATGAAAACAGCGATTGCAGAAAACGATCTTGAGTCTTTTAAAAACTTAATTGTCGATCTCGAAATTGCGGATCCTGTTTCGGGAACTAAAAACTGGACGGACGTGAGACAATTTAATTTGATGTTTTCTACCGAAATGGGGTCAGTTTCAGAAGGGGCTCATACTATTTACTTACGCCCAGAGACGGCACAAGGTATTTTTGTTAATTTTTCTAATATCCAGAAATCCAGTAGAATGAAGCCTCCTTTTGGAATTGCCCAAATAGGTAAAGCTTTTAGAAACGAAATCATTGCCCGACAATTTATCTTCCGAATGCGTGAATTTGAACAAATGGAAATGCAATTCTTTGTCAAGCCTGGTGAAGAAATGAAATGGTATGAGCACTGGAAGCTGCAACGTATGCGTTGGCACAACGCATTGGGATTAGGTACCGCGAAATACCGATTCCATGATCATCTCAACCTTGCCCATTATGCCAATGCGGCCTGCGATATTGAATTTGAATTCCCCATGGGATTCAAAGAGCTCGAAGGAATTCATTCGAGAACAAATTTCGATCTGATGGCGCATGAAGCGCTCTCTGGAAAGAAGCTCCGTTATTTCGATCCACAGGAAAACGAATCTTATGTCCCTTATGTAGTGGAAACTTCCATCGGCTTGGATCGTATGTTCTTAGCCATCTTATCTTCAGCCTATCAAGAAGAAGTCCTTGATGATCATTCTGAACGCATTGTTTTGAGATTACCTGCGGCGTTGGCCCCTTCAAAAGTAGCAGTACTCCCTTTGATGAATAAAGACGGGCTTCCTGAAAAAGCACAAGAAATTTTTAAGGAACTTAAATACGATTTTATGGCACAATATGATGTGAAAGATGCCATTGGGCGTAGATATAGAAGACAAGATGCCGTAGGGACTCCTTATTGCATCACCATTGATCATCAATCTCTTGAAGATGATACCGTCACGATAAGAGAACGAGATTCGATGAGGCAAGAACGTATCCCCATATCAGACATCACACGTATTTTAGAGGAAAATGTGACCTTGAAAAAGTTATTGAAATCCATTTAGTGAATGTCCTATTTAGCTGATCTTTTCTCGGTGCCTGCCATGAAAACTTGGGAACTATTGACTTTTTCTGAAAGGGAATGGATCCAAAAGGGTCAAAATTCCTTTTTTAGAACTTATGGAGGCACTCATATTAAAGCTTTTTTTCCCGTCGCAATAGAAAAAAATTTGAGGCCTCCCAAGAAATGTCCCATTATAATTATAAATTTTATGATGATATGTGTTTAATGTTGAATCAAAATTCCCTAACACTGATCTATGAATTGGCTTAATTTATTTTCAGCAAAACGATTTGGCATATCTAAATCCGTACCTCTCGCCCAAACAAGAAGTCGATTTGAGCAGGACTACGATAGAATTATTTTCTCGCATCCCTTTCGGAAACTTCAAGACAAAACACAGGTTTTTCCCATGCCTGAAGATGACTTTGTTCACAGTAGACTTACCCATAGTCTAGAGGTTTCGAGTGTGGGCCGGTCATTGGCAAAAGAGGTGGGTAAAATCATTTTATCTAACAATGAAGCCCTCCGAGCATCTGGAATTAAATACCAAGATTTTGGAGATGTGGTATCCGCTGCGTGTCTGGCCCACGACCTTGGTAATCCTCCTTTTGGGCATTCCGGAGAGCAGAGTATCTCCTCTTTCTTTTTGAATACCGAGCAAGGCCGATTTTTTGAGTCTAAGGTCGAACCCGCTGAATGGTCAGATTTAATAAATTTTGAAGGGAATGCACAGGGGTTTAGAATTCTAACCAATCCCAATCATGGAGGTCTGAGTTTAACCTACTCAACCTTAGCTACTTTTACGAAATACCCTTTAAGTAGTGCGTCAAAAAAGGTTCCCGCACGGCAAAGCCAACACAAGTATGGATTCTTTAATGATAATTTTACCTATTTTGAAACCATCGCTGAAGAGCTGCAACTTAAAAAAATATCAGAAACCACTTGGTTAAGACATCCCCTAGCTTTTTTGGTCGAGGCTGCTGATGATATTTGTTACAGTATCATAGACTTAGAAGATGCCACACGACTGGGTCTTATTTCATTTGACCAAACAAAAAACTTGTTGGCTGAGATTATAGGCCCTAAGTTTTCTGAAGAAAAGCTAAGTAAAATCGTTGACTTGAACGAAAAATTAGGTGTTTTGAGAGCCATGGCTATTTATCAACTTATTCAGGAAGTAGTAACGGTTTTTGTCTCAAAAGAAGCTGAACTGTTGACAGGTGACTTTGATCATGCTTTGACCGATAGAATCCCTTCGGCCCCCGTCTTAGAAAAAATCAGTTCAATCTCCGTTGAATACATTTATCAATCACGACAAGTACTCGAAAGGGAAGTAGCGGGTTATGAAATCATAGAAAAACTTACCGCTACTTTCTGTCAAGCGGTATTTACAATAAAAAACAATCCTAAATTCGTTTCAACTAAGGATAAAAAAATTTACAGAGTTTTACCTGACTCCTTTAAATTACAACTGACAAATGATCGATTGTCTGTCTATGAAAACCTTCGCATAGTGCTCGACTTTATTTCAGGTCTCACTGACTCAAATGCCAGTCGTTTGCATAAAATAATTTCAGGAAATATTAAAAACTAGATTTTTAGCTCCCATTTTTGAGGGCCTCAATAAAACTTTACATTCAGTAATTTTCTCGATATGAATTAATCAATAAAAGCAGTCATGATGGAACTGCGTCATACTCAATAAAATAATTACCTTTGCGATCTATTTGATATGTGGAAATTAATAGCTGAAATCATCCTTAAATTCAGGCTTGCATTAGTCATCATGATTGGTGTAATAACTGCCTTTATGGGATACCATTTGCAATTCATAGAAATCTCTTATGACTTGGCCAGCGTGGTTCCTGAGGATGATGCTGAAATGATAAATCTTCAGGCCTTTAAAACACTCTTTGGGGAAGACGGAAATATCATGGCCATTGGCGTTCAAGACAGCACCCTTTTTGAGCTCAAAAATTTCAACCGATTCCGTGCGCTTGCAGATGAACTCGAAGATCTGCAGGGCGTCACTGCCGTTTTAGGCATCCCCACCTTACAAAGGCTAGATGCAGATAGGGTAGCAAAGAAATTCAATATTACTCCCCTTTTCGGACCCGTTTTAGAGCAACAAAAGAGTTTAGACAGTTTACTCAAAGAGGCTTTAGCCCTCAAATTTTACAGTGGCCAGTTGATCAACCAACAAACGGGTGCTACGCTATTGCTGGTTACCTTAGACAAAGAGATCATTAATTCAGAAAATAGAAATGAACTCATTTTTGATTTGGTCAGGGCAGGTCAACACTTTGAAGAAGTCACGGGCATTCAGACCCATTTTGCTGGATTACCTTACGTCCGCTCCTCCAATATGGTTACTATCAAAAGTGAGCTGACCCGGTTTTTAATTTATTCCATTATCATAACAGGTATTGTCCTTTTTATGTTTTTTCGTTCGTTAAAGGCCGTTTTTTTCCCTTTGATCGTTATTTTAACCATGGTCGTCTGGACCCTGGGCTGTGTCTCTTTATTTGGATTCAAAATTACTGCGCTAACGGGCCTTTTACCTTCCATTATTGTCGTAATTGGAATACCTAACAGTGTGTACATGCTTAATAAATATCATCATGAATATGCGCGTCATGGAGATCAAATAAGGGCATTGACCAGTATCATCAGGAAAATTGGCATCGTTACCCTCATTACAAATTTCACTACTGCGGTTGGGTTTTTTGTTTTGATAGTTACGGATATTAAAATTTTAGCTGAATTCGGGATTGTGGCTGGGCTCAATATTATGGCGACTTTTGTCGTTAGTATCATTCTTATCCCCGCCCTATATTCCTACTTAAAACCCCCTTCTAGTAGAAATTTAAAACATCTGAATTTCAAATTCATTGCTGGGTTCTTGAGCTACCTAGATTTTATGGTTCATCAAAAGCGAATTTTAATCTTTCTGATTACAATCACTACGATAGGGATTTCAGTCATTGGCGTCTCCAAGATTAATTCGGTGTCTTTCATGGTTGATGATTTGGCTAAAGACAGTCCTTTGATTCAAGATTTGCATTTTTTTGAGGCTCAATTCAGTGGCATCATGCCACTAGAAATCATTGTGGACACAGGAACTAAAAAAGGGGTTCAAAATTTAAAAAATCTACAAAAAATCGATGAGTTTGAGGCCTTTTTAGATGAGATTCCTTACATATCTCAACCCGTATCACTGGTCAGCTTTATTAAGGCTGCTAGACAAGCTTTTTATAATCAAAACCCAAACTTTTACGGCCTCCCCAATCAGCGTGATCTAGGTTTCATTCTCAAATACTTAGCCTTGCAACCCGATGAAGCAGGCTTTTCCCAAAATTTTGTAGATGAAAATAAACAGAAAATGAGAATCTCTTTAAAAGTGGCTGATATAGGGTCAAACAAAATGGACTCTCTGATTTCAGGGGTGATAAGGCCCAAGATTGAATCCCTTTTCGCAGACACCAAAATGAACCTAGCCGTTACGGGTACAACCATTACTTTTATCAAAGGCAATAAATTTTTGATTGATAATTTAATCAGTTCGATGATGGTTGCCTTTTTAGTCATTGCCATAATCATGGGACTCTTGTTTAGAAATACAAAAATGATCATCATCTCACTGATCCCTAACCTGATCCCACTCCTGATCACGGGTGCCATCATGGGTTATTTTGGTATCCCTTTGAAGCCCAGCACAGCCTTGGTTTTTAGTATTGCCTTTGGCATCTCGGTAGATGACAGTATTCACTTTTTAGCAAAATACCGACAAGAACTTTTTAGTAATAAATTTAATGTGCCTTTAGCCATCAGTAACAGTCTTAAAGAAACGGGCGCAAGTATGGTTTATACCTCTATCATTCTTTTTTGCGGTTTCGTGATTTTTTCCGCGTCAGGTTTTGGGGGGACTGTAGCTTTAGGTAAGCTGACATCGATCACCTTATTATTTGCTATGATCACTAACCTGACGGTATTACCCGCGTTGTTACTCCAGTTTGATAGTGGTAAAAGGAATACAAATAAACATCCTCTTATTGAACAATTTCCAGAATTTCAAGAAGGAAAAAAAGATATCAAATAATCCCTGGCATGAATTTTAAATTAAAAATAAGCTTTTTTGATGGTCAAGTTTCCCGAATATAAACAAACAAATTACCCTGAAGTAGGTAAAGAAATTCGTGCTTTTTGGGAAAAAAACAATATCTTTTCCAAAACCATTACAGAACGAGTAGGAGCCCCCTCTTTTACTTTTTTTGAAGGACCTCCCTCGGCCAACGGCACTCCTGGTATCCATCACGTCATGGCCAGAGCTGTTAAGGATATTTTTTGTAGGTATAAAACTCAAAAAGGATTTCAGGTCAAAAGAAAAGGTGGATGGGATACCCACGGTCTTCCTGTTGAACTACAAGTTGAAAAGGAACTTGGGATTACAAAAGACGACATTGGTAAAAAAATTAGCGTAGCCGATTATAATAAGAAATGTAAGGAGGCTGTCATGAAGTTCAAAAGTGAATGGGATGAATTGACCCGTCAAATCGGCTATTGGGTCGATTTAGAAAATCCTTACATGACCTTTGATGCCCACTATATGGAAAGTGTTTGGCATTTGTTGAAAAGACTTTACGAAAAGGATTTGCTATACAAGGGCTACACGGTCCAACCCTTTTCTCCCGCGGCAGGTACCGGTTTAAGTTCACATGAACTGAATCAACCGGGTACCTATCAAAACATCAAAGATACTTCGGTGGTGGCCCAATTTAAGGTAAAACCCACTCAGCAGTCGGCCTTCTTATTTGATCAAGAAGAAGAGGATGTTAGAATTTTGGCTTGGACGACCACACCTTGGACATTGCCCTCAAACTGTGCCTTAGCTGTGGGTGATAAAATTCATTATGTGAAAATTTCCACCTTTAACCCCTATACTTATCAACCCGTATCAGTCATTTTAGCCAAAGAATTAATCAATAAGTTTTTTACAGAAAAGACAAATCAAATAGCATTGAGTGATTACCAAGCAGGGGATAAACTCATCCCTTGGAAACTACTCAACTCCTTTACAGGAAAGGATCTTTTAGAGATTCGTTACGAACAATTGATGCCTTATGTGACCAATGATAAGTTAAATGAAAATGGATTCAGAGTCATCTCTGGGGACTTTGTATCAACAGAAGACGGTACTGGCGTGGTTCATACCGCTTCAGTTTTTGGTGCTGATGATTTTCGAATCAGTCAACAAAACAATGTGCCTGCAGTCATGGTCCTTGATGATCAAGGACTCGAAGTCCCTTTAGTAGATCGCAAAGGATGTTTCGTAGCAGAAGTCACAGATTTTGCAGGAAAATATGTGCGAGAAGAATATTATCCGGACGCGGTACGCCAGGATCCTAACTTCAAGTCGACTGACGTCCTCATCGCGATTAAACTCAAGGAAGAAAATTTGGCTTTCAAAGTAGAGAAATACGAGCACTCCTATCCACATTGCTGGCGAACCGACAAACCTATATTATATTATCCTCTAGATTCATGGTTTATCAAAACCACCGCATTGAAGGATCGCTTGGTCGCTTTAAATGATACCATCAACTGGAAACCAAAATCTACAGGTGCGGGTAGGTTTGGGAATTGGTTGGAAAACCTCGTCGATTGGAATTTAAGTAGGTCAAGATACTGGGGAACGCCCCTTCCTATCTGGGTCACGGTTGATAAGAGTGAAAAAAAATGTATCGGCAGCATCGCTGAACTGCGTACTGAGGTTGATCAAGCCGTTGCCGCAGGTCTTATGTCAGAAAGCTTGCCGGAAAACTTTGACTTGCATCGCCCATTTGTTGACGATGTAATTTTAGTAAGTCCAACAGGTCAGCCCATGCACCGTGAACCTGATTTAATTGACGTATGGTTTGATTCAGGGGCCATGCCCTATGCACAATGGCATTATCCTTTCGAAAATCAAGACCTTTTTAAATCCAATTACCCGGCAGATTTCATCGCCGAAGGCGTAGATCAAACCCGAGGTTGGTTTTTTACGCTGCATGCTATTTCTTCTTTACTCTTCGATACGGTGGCCTTCAAAAATGTCATTGCCAACGGACTGGTTTTAGATAAAAATGGCAATAAAATGTCCAAGCGATTGGGTAATGCCGTCAATCCTTTTGACGTGATTGAACAGTATGGTCCAGATGCCACCCGATGGTACATGATCAGCAATGCGAATCCCTGGGATAACTTAAAATTTGATGCCAATGGCATCTTAGATGTACAAAGAAAGTTTTTTGGAACCCTATCCAATACCTATTCCTTTTTTGCCCTTTATGCCAACTTAGATGCGTTCAATTTCAAAAATAAGTTCATTGCTGCCACTGAAAAGACAGAGAGTGATTTATGGATCATCAGTCGACTCAATTCCATTATCCGAGAAGTAGATCAATATTATGATGATTATGAACCTACGAAAGCCGCACGAGCCATTCAATCATTTGCTGTCAATGATCTGAGCAATTGGTATGTTCGCTTGAATAGAAAAAGGTTTTGGATCGGTGATTACAACCAGAACAAAGAAGTGGCCTATCAAACCCTTTACACTTGCCTTCATACGATCGCGCAACTCATGGCACCCGTTGCGCCCTTCTATGCTGAAAAACTATTTTTAGACCTCAATTCCGTTACAAAATTATCTCCAGATGATTCGGTCCACTTGTCCTATTTTCCAGTCGTCAATGAAGAAGCCATTGACACCGAATTAGAAGCTCGTATGAGGTTGGCACAGCTCGCTTCCTCTCTGGTCCATTCATTAAGAAAAAAACAAAAAATCAAAGTCAGACAACCCCTCAGTAAAATTTTGATCCCCGTCTTGAATGAGGCTGAAAAAAATAGATTGAAAAAAGTCGAAGAGCTCATCATCAATGAAACCAATGTGAAAACCATTGATTATTTGGACGATGATGCCGGAATTTTAATTAAAAAAATCAAACCTAATTTCAGAACCTTAGGCGTTAAGTTTGGTGCTCAATTGAAAGTTATCACTCCTAAAATAAATAGTTTAACTCAAACAGATATTGCTCAATTTGAAAGTGATGGATTCTTTAATGTTGAAATTGAAGGTGAAATGATTGAATTGCAATTGACTGATGTTGAAATCAGCTCTCAGGATATTCCAGGGTGGTTGGTCGCCTCTGAAGATGGCTTAACGGTTGCGCTAGATATTAATTTAACCGACGTACTAAAAAAAGAAGGCCTCTCAAGAGATATTGTTAATAGAATTCAAAACCTCCGAAAAGATCAAAATCTAGAAGTTCAAGATAAGATTGACATCCTCTACACTACCCATGACAAGCTCATACAAGAGGCCATGGAAGTACATCAACAATCGATTCAGCACGAGACGCAGGCAAAAACTATTCTATTTAATGCAGACCTCCCAAATGGGATTTCATTAGATATCGATGGTGCTGAAATCATTATCCAATTGAATGTGATATCCTATGAAAAATAATTCCGGAGTATTTAAGTATTATGGCGTGAGTTTTGCCGTCATCATCTTAGATCAAATCGTGAAAATGCTGGTCCATCAATATATGGTTTTGGGCTCCAGTGGGCAAATAAAGATTTTGGGAAATTTCTTCAAACTTCATTATCTCACGAATCCCGGAATGGCCTTTGGAATGGAGCTTCCTTTTGATCATGCCAAAGTCATCTTGACCTTATTTAGGCTTATCGCCATGGTAGCCATCGGTTATTATTTATTTATGATGTACAAGAAACCCATGAGTCATGGCTTTCTTATTTGTATGGGTCTTATCCTTGGAGGTGCAATAGGTAACTTAATCGATTCTGTCTTCTATGGCTATTTTTTAAATAATGCCCCCTTTGATGCCCCTACGCCTTGGTTTTATGGCCAAGTCATTGATATGTTCTATATCGATATTTGGGAAGGTCGTTTGCCTGATTGGCTTCCGATCCTTGGTGGCGATTATATGTCTTTGTGGCCAGTATTCAATATTGCCGATGCCGCTATTTTTATCAGTGTTTTCATTATATTGATTTGGCAAAAATCATTTTTTATTGAAGAAGAAACGCCCGCAGAAGATCCCCCCTTCGATTTAGATCAAAAATAAAGATGACCCGTCAAATCGCTGTAGGATTAGGTTTGACAGGAATTATCTTATTTTCAACCAAAGCCATATTTGCCAAGTTGGCCTACCAATATGGGGCAGATGCCATCAGTCTTTTGCTCTTAAGAATGGTTTTTTCGCTCCCTTTTTATCTATTTTTTGCCCTTTATAGGAATCAAGAAAAAATAACCGCTTCAAAAAATGATTATTTATGGGTTCTCCTTTTTGGCTTTCTTGGCTATTATTTAGCCAGCTATTTTGATTTTAAAGGATTAGAATACATCAAAGCAAGTTTAGAGCGACTGATCTTATTTACCTATCCAACCTTTGTTATTTTGCTCTCCTTTATTTTTTTTAAAATTAAAATCAGTAGCTATCAATTATTCGCCATTCTTATTACGTATTTGGGCATCTGCATTGTTTTTTTGCCTGAAATTGAAATAAGCGATCCCTCGATAACACTGAAAGGATCCTTATTAGTACTTCTGAGTGCGGTTACTTATGCTTCTTATATTTTTGGAAGCGGCTGGCTCATTCCTAAATTTGGGGCTCGGAGATTTACTTCTTATGTGATGATCGTATCTTCGGTCTTGATCATTTTCCAATTCATGGTCGAATCAAAAATGAGTACTAACGTGCTCATTTTTCCTAAAGAAGTATATATATATGGCTTACTCATTGCTCTTTTTTCTACCGTAATTCCCTCTTTTTTGATATCATACGCCATCAAAGAACTGGGGGCCAATCAATTCTCAATTTTTGGCAGTATAGGACCCATTTCTACCGTCTTACTGGCTTATTTGTTTTTAGAAGAAAGACTATCCTCTCTCCAAATAATTGGTAGCCTGGTTGTCATGATGGGAGTTTTTGCTGCCAAATACTTCAAAAGAAATCCTAAAACCTAACTTGAATACCCGGCCCTAGCATGAAAAATGGAATTTTTTCTTGTAAGAAATAACCAAAGCCTGCATACAATGGAAAGGTTAATTTTTTCTCTCTTGAAATTGGATAAATAGAACCTAAAATAACCAAGCCTACATCTCTACCTCGAGAATCATTCTCATCAAAGCTAAAGGCATTGAGGAAAATAAATCCTGCGCCAATTTTATAAGGCCGATATTCAGCGATCTTACCTGGCTGATAAAAACTCATTTGGGCCATCATGGCCAAACTGACTCCCCCAAAGTTGGCGAAATCTGATTGGTCGTCAAATTTAAGCACCAGTAAACCAGCAGGAAAAGAGACATCAATGTCATAGCTATTGGCTCTTTTAAGAACAATCATTACTTTCCTGTTGAATCTAACGGTCTCATACGCATTGTCCTTATGCTTGATATCTAATTCTATTTGAGCCCACTCGGGTAATTGGGATGTTTTATTCTTAATGAAATTATTCAAATTAATGGTATTGGCAGTACACTCGCTTTTATCATACCGATCCCCCCGCGGTGAAAAAGTACCCGGACAAACCACTAAATCTTCAAATTCATATAACTCAATAATATTTCCAGCCTTATTTTTAATCTTAACATCTATTTCCAAAAACTGCTTTCCAAAAAGTTGATCCGAAAAATCAATCCTATTTTCATCAAACTTAATGACTAAATCTGTTATCGTTTTATCATAATATATGGGCTTATCCAGTGTACTGACTGGGTAATCATTTCCATCGATATCTAAGATTAAAAAATCCAACTCTTTCGGTCTTTGGTATTCTTTTACGTCCAGTTTTAAGTCCGTACTATTATTGTGATTATAAATATCAACGGTATTCGATAAAATATCTAAGGGTACCTCTACCCTATATTGAATGTCATTTTCATTTTTTAATAAAGAATCATACTGCTGCTGATAAACCCCTTCGAAAGTAAATTTCCCTTTGTGTAATCCCTGTCCCTCAAGTCGGATATTGAGGTTTTCTCCTGGATGAACTTGATTGGTTTTTTCCCAATTTTTCCCTGGTCTTTGAATATAAATCGCCTCAATTTTGGTACGCGGTGTAATGTCAAAATTAGTTACAAATAAGGCCTTATCGTTTTCTTTTAAATAAAGATAGCCTTTAGACTTTTGATGATAGGCATACGTCCTGAGGGTGGCCAACACTTTCCCATTGCTCATACTTGATTGGGTAAAAAGCTCTGCAACTAAGGCTCCTCCCGGTGCTTCTTGATCCTCTAAACGGTAGGTTTTTTCTAAAGATAACCTCTCATGATTATCAATTTGAATGATATTAGGAGATTTGGAATCTTCCGAAGGAGTGATTTCTAATTTATTGATATTTAAAAAAGCAATGCGACCACTTTTAATCTCAAATCTTTTGATTATAGGGGCAGATTCAAATACCATGGACTCCTCCAACAATTCCGGTTTTCTAAGCGGGAGTCTGACACTCCAAGTATACAGGCCCCTTTTTGTTGGAAGAAAATGTACCCACAATTCATCGTTTTTTTTTCGAATCAAGTAATTTGCTTTGTCGTCAGAAACCCATTGATTACTGAGCATCACATTATCGATATTGCTCACCGATATATTGAGTATTTGCTCTTCCCCAATAAAAAGTTCGCTCCCTGCTGAAATCATTTGAAGACGGGTTTGGGTATGCGGGAAGAGTCCAAGGTCATAAAACTGACTTTTCGAAGGGTCCATTTGATCCTTAAAAACAAACTTCAAAAAATTTGATGCTGTTAGGTCTTTAAATTTAACTTTAAAACGGATGTAATCATCAAAGGCCAATAAAGAATCCAATATAATATAATCATTAGAAACCTTCAACTGAATGGCCCCTGCTTCCGCATAGCCAGCCATTTTCAGTTCTATCTCGGCTACCTCATTTTCTGAATCATAATAGAAAGGCAACTGCATTTTTCCATTGATCATGATGGCATTTTTTTGCCAAGTATAAACCGAAGTATCTATTTTGAAAATCATATCCACAAAAGGACTGTCTTCAAAAGTGCCTTGCCCGAAGGCGGGAGCAAAGAACCCCATCAATAAGATAATTGAGAAAATCTGAATATGCTTTTGGGTTTTTAACACCCAAAATGGAAAATAAATTTCTTGCCTGTTATACATCTAAAATTGGGGTCTATTACTGACCTAAAGATAGTCTTATTTTGGTCTCACAGGTTAAGGATCCAGACCAAATTAAAACCATTATAGTTCTGCAAAATTAAGAAATGCCTGCCTAAGAAAGAAATTTATGGGCTCTATCTCATACCGCTGAATGAGCATAATGCCTACAAAACTTGGTAAGAGGACAAATTTGACATTTCGGTTTTCGAGCCAAACACGTATACCTCCCATGTAGAATCAACCAATGATGGGCTCTATGAATATAATCATCAGGTATCTGCTTGACCAACTGTCGCTCTACCTCTAAGGGTGTTTTGGCCTTAAGGGTAACCAAACCCAAGCGCTTAGAGACGCGGAAAACATGGGTATCAACGGCCATTGCCGGCTGTTGGTCTAGAACAGATACAATCACGTTGGCTGTTTTTCTCCCAACCCCTGGCATCCGTTGTAAATCCTCAATATTCAAAGGAATCACCTCTCCAAAATCTAAAACCAACATGTTACTGAGACCTAGTAAGTGTTTGGTTTTATTACTGGGGTAAGAGATACTGCGGATGTAAGGGAAAAGTTCATCGAAATTTGAGGCCGCCATAGCAGAGGCAGTCGGGAATTCTTTAAATAGACTTTCAGTCACAATATTTACTCGCTTATCCGTACATTGAGCACTCAATACCACCGCGACCAATAATTCGAAGGGATTTCTATATTTAAGCTCCGTCTCTGCCTCTGGCTGATTTTGGGAAAAATAAGAGATAAAAAATTGATATCTTTCTTTTCTAGTCATCCTTAAAAATACTCGAGTTTACGCTCCTCAAAAGAGTCATCAGGGAAATTAAGCCGACTCAAATTTCTGTTTTCTGGAATATGCCAAAATTTTTTCGATCGACAAGTTGTTAGGTGTAAGCCTCAACTGATCTAATTTTAATCTCAATGATTCAAATTCCAACAATACTTCATTGAATGAATCATCTCTATTTCTGGCGATATGTATTTGTGCCGTTAATTGACTAGATGCCTCTTGATATATATATTTTAGCGCATCATTTGTTGTAAAGTTTGGGGTCATAGGCGTTGGTTTTTTGCTTGAATTTTTTTCTTAGGTTGATCAAAGCATACCTCATTCTTCCCAGCGCAGTATTTATACTGACATCTGTAGCTACGGCAATTTCTTGGAAGCTCATTTGCATGTAATGTCGCATAACCAATACTTCTCGCTGTAGATCCGGAAGTTCCTTAATATGTACTTTAAGTAACTCGTAGGTATCTTGCTTAATCTGTATCTCTTCAACCGAAGTCTCTGAAAATGCCAGCGTATTGAAAATATTACTCCCATCTTCAGTAACAATTAAAGGGGATCTCTTGGTCTTTCTGAATTGATCGATGGCCATATTGTGCGCGATCCTCAAAATCCATGGGAGAAACTTTCCCTCGTCATTATAACGACCGGATTTGATCATTGTAATGGCTTTTATAAATACCTCTTGCAATATATCTTCTGCGAGGTAGCTATCTTTAACAATTAAATAGATGGTGGTATAGACCCTGTCTTTATGACGGTTCAGCAACATGCTGAAGGCCTGCTCGTCACCTTTGGCATAGTGAGACAGCAAGTGGCTGTCACTCATTTCTACATTTTTCATTATAATCAACTATTAGTGAACGTAGAAGTCTATACCAAATTGTGTCGTTTACGTGGATAAAAAAAATTAATTACTCCTGCAAGTATATAGAATTTTAGTTTGCTACCAAATACCAACCACAATATCTATTTTTGCAATCAGATTAATTTCTTTGGGCATAGCCCGCCACAAACAAATGCCAATAGAACAAAAATTAGAACTTCTCGACGCCAAAAAATACATTATCATCAAAGGAGCACGTGTCAATAATTTGAAAAATATCGACATTGCTATTCCACGAAATAAAATGGTCGTCATTACCGGACTTTCTGGATCTGGAAAGTCAAGTCTGGCTTTTGATACGCTTTTCGCGGAGGGCCAGCGGAAATATGTTGAAAGTTTGAGCGCTTATGCTCGGCAATTTCTGGGGCGCATGGAGAAGCCTGAAGTAGATTATATCAAAGGCATATCTCCGGCCATCGCTATTGAACAAAAAGTAAATACGCGCAATCCAAGATCCACGGTGGGTACGACCACCGAAATCTATGACTATCTTAAACTTTTGTATGCCCGAATAGGAAAGACCCTCTCTCCTAAATCAGGGAATGAAGTAAAAAAAGATACGGTAACTGATGTGGTAGATTATGTCTTATCTCAACCTGAAGATCTGAAAATAATCATTTCGGCACCTCTCAATGTCCATAAAAAAAGAACCTTAGAGGATGAACTAAAGATATTACTCAGCAAAGGTTATACCCGGATTATTTGTGATCAAAAAATGTTGTTCATTGAAGACTTGGACATTAAAAAAATAAAAAACAAACCCTTAGATATATTAATAGATCGGACCGTTAGTAAAAAAGATGAAGAAGCTATGTTCAGGCTCAGCGACTCCATTCAAACGGCTTTCTTTGAAGGGGAGGGGGTTTGTAATATCGAAGTTTTAGGTGCCGAAAAAGTAAAATTTTCCAATCGACTAGAACTGGATGGAATTGCATTTGAAGTGCCTACCGTTAACTTATTTAGTTTCAACAATCCTTATGGTGCCTGCCGTAAATGCGAAGGATTTGGAATGATTTTGGGCATCGATCCAGAGCGGGTAATTCCTGATAACAATCTGTCCGTTTTTGAAAACGCCTTAGTTCCTTGGCGTGGTGAAACCATGAGAAAATGGGTTGAACCCTTACTTAAACACGCTATTAAGTTTGATTTTCCCATTCATAGACCCGTCAGTGAATTAACTCTAGCACAATATCAGTTGTTGTGGGATGGCAATGAATACTTCGAAGGGTTACATGCCTTTTTCTCCTTTTTAGCATCAAAAACTCATAAAATTCAATACCGAGTGATGCTTTCTCGCTACCGAGGAAAAACGAGATGTCCAGATTGCAAAGGCACCCGTATAAGGAAAGATGCTCATTATGTGAAAATAGGAGGTACTTCCATCGCTGAAATGGTATTGATTCCCGTTACTGATTTGATCCCCAAACTGCGTAAAATCAATTTATCTGAACACGATGCCAAAATCAGTCAACGGTTACTTACCGAAATATTGAATAGGCTCAACTATCTTGAACAAGTGGGCTTAGGTTACCTCACCCTCAATAGGCTTACCTCAAGCCTCTCGGGAGGAGAATTTCAACGGATCAAACTTTCCACCTCACTGGGAAGTGCCTTGGTTGGGTCAATGTATATCCTTGACGAGCCCAGCATTGGACTGCATCCCAGAGATACGGATAAATTGATAGAAGTGCTGTACAGATTAAAGAATCTTGGAAATACCGTAATTGTGGTAGAACACGAGGAAAAAATAATGTTGGCGGCAGATCAGATTATTGATATCGGACCCGGTGCGGGAAGTCATGGAGGAAATCTTATTTTTCAAGGTCACTTTAGGGACGCCGCAACACACCAAGAACCTTCTTTAACGTTGGATTATTTGCTTCAAAGAGAGCAAATCTCTCTTCCAAGTTTAAGAAGGGGCTGGAATCAATCTATCCTCATTAAGAAAGCCAAAGAAAACAACCTTAAGAATATTGATGTAGAAATTCCCCTAGGGGTAATGACGGTGGTCACAGGTGTGAGTGGCTCAGGAAAATCAACGTTGATTAAAAAAATCCTTTACCCCTCCCTTGGAAAAATCCTGGGCTTAAGTACTGAGGCTACGGGGAAGTTTGACAAACTGGATGGGGATTATCAAAAAGTCAGTCACATCGAATTTGTAGATCAAAACCCCATTGGTAAAAGCTCAAGATCCAATCCCGTTACTTATGTGAAAGCCTATGATCATATTCGTCAACTCTTTTCTGAGCAACCCATCGCTATAAAACACAGATTCAAGCCTGCTTTCTTTTCATTTAATGTGACCGGTGGCCGGTGTGATGCTTGCGAAGGAGAGGGCACCGTAAAAATTGAAATGCAATTCATGGCAGATCTGCATTTAACCTGTGAAAACTGCAAAGGTCAAAGGTTTAAAAAAGAAATTCTTGAAGTCCGTTACCAACAAAAAAACATCAATGAGATTTTAAACTTAACGGTATCAGAAGCCCTAATTTTCTTCGCAGATAAAAAAAACATCTGTAATAAAATTAAACCTTTAGATGATGTGGGCCTGGGTTATGTAAAACTGGGTCAATCCTCTAGCTCCCTAAGTGGGGGAGAGGCCCAGCGGGTAAAGCTAGCATCTTTCCTAAGTAAAAAGGGGGGCAATAAAAATGACCACACTTTGTTTTTATTTGATGAACCCACCACCGGCTTGCATTTTCACGACATCAAAAAATTACTCGACTCAATCAATGCTTTAATAGACGAACAAAATACGGCAGTCATCATAGAGCACAACATGGAAGTCATTAAAAATGCAGATTGGATCATTGATCTAGGACCCGAAGGTGGTGCGAATGGAGGATTTATTAACTTTGCGGGGCTTCCTGAAGATATGGTTAAATTGAGGAGTCAAAATCATACCGCTCACTACTTAAAAGAAAAACTATAAAACATGAGAAAAAAAATTGCTGCTGGAAACTGGAAAATGAATACCACACTTGATGAAGGATTAAAGCTTGCTTCCGAGGTAGTTCATTTGGCTAAAGATGAATCATTGTCAGAGACGACCATTATTATGTCGGTTCCTTACACACACATAGAAAGTATTAAAAAAACAATAGGCAATGCAACGAATGTGTTCATTGCTGCCCAGAATTGCCATCAAGAAGTCTCAGGGGCTTACACTGGCGAAATTTCTGCTGCTATGCTCCAAAACTTAGGGGTAGATTGTGTGGTATTAGGCCACAGTGAACGGAGAGACTATTACAAAGAAACCTATGCTGAACTCGAGGCTAAAACTCAAATCGTTCTAGACCATCAAATGACTCCCATTTTTTGTTGTGGAGAAAAACTAGCTACGAGAGAAAAAAATGCTCATTTCGATCTTGTGAAAGAACAATTATCTTCAAGCTTATTTGAACTCGATGCTGTTGAATTCGCTAAGGTCATCATTGCCTACGAGCCTGTCTGGGCCATAGGGACAGGCGTTACCGCGTCAGACGAGCAAGCTCAAGAAATGCATCATTTTATTCGCGATACCATCGCAAAAAAGTACAGTGAAAGCATTGCCAAACAGATACCCATATTGTATGGAGGAAGTGTCAAGCCCGCGAATGCCAAAACTCTTTTTTCATGCCCTGATGTTGATGGTGGCTTGATAGGTGGTGCAAGTATGGATGCGCAAGGATTTATTGACATCGCCAAGTCATTCTAAAATGTGGCTCCTTATTACTGCATTTCACCTCTTTTTTACCCCCAGTCAAGCTTTGATATGTCAAGCCTATGGGAGTGTTTATGAAGTAGATAAAGCCTACCTAGCAGATTTAATTGTTTATGAAGAATTATCAGAGGTTGCTGCCGACATCGTCGTTTATGAACAACAAAATCGTCTTTACGCAGATAAGCCAGGGATGTGGTATTTTGAAGAAAAAGAAGATTTTGCCCGTTTTAAAATTTACTTTACCCATAAAAAAAGTGAGGCTGATTTTATCGTCTATTTTACAGAATTCGAATCTTTTGCAGGCTGCTCAAGATGAATTTTAAAGGCGTCCATTTTACTTGTGATCCCCACTTAAGTGACCTATTGATCGCCGAACTATCAATGTTGAGCTATGATTCATTTGAGGAACATCAAATCGGTTTTAGTGCCTATTGCGAGGTGCTAAATTTTAACCAATCCCTCCTCGATAGCCTTGTAAAGAAGTATCAACCATCGGGAACCATCTCTTACAAACTTGAAGCCATCGCACGTATCAATTGGAATAGAGAATGGGAAAAAAATTATGCCGCCGTTGTCATCGCTGACAAAATCATGGTTCGTGCTATTTTTCATGAACCCCAAGATCATTTCAAGCATCAAATTGTGATTCATCCGAAAATGTCTTTCGGCACTGGACATCATGCCACTACATCATTGATACTTGAGGCACAATTATCCATTGATCATCATCAAAAAAAAATTTATGACTTTGGCACCGGAACCGGAGTCTTATCCATTTTGGCTCACCAGCTAGGTGCCACGCACATAGTCGCAACAGACATTGATGATTGGTGTATTGAAAATGCTCAAGAAAACTTTACCTTGAACGATTGTCCGGGCCGAGTATTGAAAGGAGTGGTTCGAGATTTAAGCCTCAAGGACCAAGCAGATATTATCATTGCCAACATCAATAAAAACGTCCTCTTAAATGAAATGCCTGAATATGCCCGTCTGCTTGCCTTAAATGGTGTTTTAATTTTAAGTGGTTTTTATGAAAAGGATGCACCTGAAATTTGTGCCCGCGCCGAAAAACTGGGTCTTAAACAAATACAGCAAAAATGCTTGACCCTTTGGATGGTAATCGTTTTAAGCAAAAGAATGTGATTATCGTGAGTGGTTTATATACATTTAAGTCGTGAAAAACATCTTTTCCTCTTTTTTACTCCTCTTTTTTACCTGGCAATTGTCTGCACAAAGTTTCTCAAATGATCCTGAAACTTTTAGACAACAAGTGCTCCAATTTCTCAAAACTACAAATACCCAGAAATCATTAAATATAGGAGCTCCATTTGACAAGTCATGGAACGAGCAGTTAAATCAAGGGCAAAAAGAAAAACTCATCGCGATCACACAAGGGATGGAAGAAAAACGCTTTGGAAGGGCCAATTATACCTTGTTATTTGAAGACATTATAGGCATTCCCTTGAACCAAAAAATTTCTGCCGCCCAATTTGATAAGATTTTAGATATCTCATTGTCTTCCATTAAAACGCTAAAAAAACAAGAGTATACCAATTTTCAAAAGGGACTTCGTGAATTTATCAATAGTCAAAATCTGTATCAAAGTAAATTTTTCGCCTCTAAGACCCTGAATCCCATTTATTCATTTACTTTCCTTGGAGAAGTCCCGACGCTCAGTGCTGCCGAAATGTTGGCCAATTCATCTGCCCTTGATGAAAATGGGCCTCTCGAAACCACTGAACCAAAAGAGACCCTCGATATAGATGTCCCCCCCGAAAATAATGATTGGCCCAGTGACGACGAGGGATGGGATGATGAAACAGAAGAAGATTGGCCTACAAGCAATGAAGATTGGGGTAATGATACCGAGGACAATTGGAGTAATGATACAGATAATGACTGGGATAATGAAACGGACAATAACCCGACCCAAATCAATAGCGATCCAAACCCAGCAAGAGAAGCTGTTTACAGTTCTGAGATAGATTATGTTGCCTTGCAAAGAGCCAAATACCAGCCTGCGGTCATTTCCGGGCCCTCCCTTCATTTAGATCAAGCCTCATTGATGCTTTCCTCCCCGTTTGACTCTCTAAAAATTAACAATGTAACAGGAAATCATCTCTTCAAAGATGGCGTATTTGCGGGGTCTTCAGCGACCATAGATTGGCCAAAAAAATATCAAAAAATGGAAGGAGCCCAGGTAACGTTAGGTGCCTTTAATTTTCGAGTGGATCGAGGAGATTTTTGGACGCCTAACGCGACACTGATCTTTCCAGATCTTTTCCCTAATGACATTCCAGGAACTTTCAAGTATAAAGCCAAAAAAAGTATTCAACAAAACACAAAAAACTTCCCCGAATTTACCTCAAATGAGAGTAATATAAAACTCAACTTTTTTGACGGAAAAGTACAATATACGGGTGGTATTCAAATTAAAGGAAATCAGTTGATTGGAACCGCGATAAGTAAAGCTCGTGGGGAATTGGTTATTCTTGATGGAAAAGGAAGAAAAGCCATCATAAAGTCAGCAAAATTTGATTTTAAAGATTCCGTCATCTTGGCCCATAATGGAGAGATTTCAATCATTGTAAATTTAGACTCAATTGTCCATCCAGGCATCGCCATGCGATATGATAGGACAGAAAACCGCCTGACCGTTTGGCGAGAGAACCAATATGACGTTACTCCTTTTTATGATTCCTATCACGATATGCTTGTAAGTTCTGACCAATTAATTTGGCCCATGGATCATGACTCTATTGATTTTAAAATGGCCAGTGGTGCCGGACTTTTACCCGCAACTTTTGAATCTTCAGCCTTTTTTAATTTAAATCGCTATCAGGGTCTCAATGGACCCTATCGCTTTCATCCTATCGGACTATCCGTTTATTATGCTCAAAAATATGGGCTGACAGAATTCAATGAACTTGAGCTAAGTAGCGAATATGATCTTGATATTCGCCTCATCAAAGGCGCTATGAAAATATTGCATACTTATGGCTTTGCGAATTATAATGCCAAAACAGGTCTTGTGAAATTGTTGCCTAGGGCTTTTTTATACTACCAAGCTGCTGCAAAAAAAACGGACTATGACAACGTTTTTATTTCATCTAAGATGACCAGCGGATTCAATGCATCACTCAACTTAGACTCCATGTATTTAAATATAAATGGGATTAAAAAGTTTTGGGTAACTGCTGATTTCAAAGCCTCCATAACACCCGTAAATGGGAAAGTTTCCTTAAGGGAAAATCGTGATATAATATTTGATGGTGCTCTTGCCCTTGGCACATTTGAATACAAGGGCCAAAATTTTGAATTTGATTATACTAATTTTATTATCGATCTACCACAAATTGATTCCATTGCCATCAGACTACCCAGTTCGGATGGCTTATATTCAAAATTACAAAACCGTATTACAGAAACAAAAGGAAAAGTCTATCTAAATGAACCTAGCAATCGTTCCGGAAATAAAGTTTACGAAAAATATCCTTATTTTATTTCTGATTCGGAATCTACAGTCTATTTTTCCCAACCTGAAATACTAGATGGTGTCTATGATTCATCGATTATTTTCATCATTGCCCCGATAGAAATAAATGGATTCAATAGTGACAATACAGCGAACCTAATTTTCCCAGGTATATTCAATTCTGGAGGTATTTTTCCTAATTTTGAAGATTCTTTACTTATTATGGAAGATCAGTCTTTGGGATTTGTGCACAATATTCCGAAGGAAGGCTATAATCTATACGGAACCTCCTCCAAAACCTATGAGACCATCACCTTAAATAATGGTGGACTTAGAGGAACCGGTCAGATTGATTTCTTAAATGCCCATCTTTTTTCCAATGATTTTATTTATTATCAAGATTCTGTTACGACCCTTGGATACAAAGCTAATATTGACCCTGGTCAAGTGGGGTTAGTTGATTTTCCTCAGGCTGAACTTGATAACTTTAGAATGAGTTGGTTTCCGAGAGCAGACAGTATGTATCTCACCACAATTAATGATAAACCATTTAATTTTTATAATAAATCTGCTCAACTAATAGGTGCACTCAATATCACTCAAAGAAGCGTAAATGGAAGTGGTACGTTGTTAACCCGAGGTTCATCTTCTAAGTCCCAACAAATGAACTTCAAGGAAAATAGTTTTCAGGCCAGTAATGCTACCTTTGAAATTCTCTCTGAAGAAGTTGGTAATCCTGAACTCATTTTTTTGAATGTTAAGCTTGATTTTGATCTTCAAAAAAATAGTGCATCTATTAAATCTGAACGACAACTTGATGCTATTATCTCTTTTCCAAACACTGCTATGGAAACTTCAATCCCAGATGCTGTATGGTTGTTGGAAGATTCTATCGTCATTATGAAAAAACCTGAAAATTTCGATCTAGAGGATTCTTATTTTTACTCAACCAACCCCGCCCTAGATTCCTTAGTATTCAATGCAACCAATGCTATTTACGATATTAAAATATCTCAATTAATTGTTCAAGGCATCCCTTATATCCAAGTGGCGGACGCAAAAATTATCCCTGAAAACAATGAAATGACGATAAAAATTAATTCAAAAATAGGAACTTTTAGAAATGCCAAAATCATCTATGAAACTCCAGAATTATATCACTTTCTTACCGATGCCACTGTAGATATTGTCTCACGAAATGAATTCAATGCTAAGGCTACTTATATACTGCCCTCTGCAAAAGGTGATACAAGCAAAATTCCCATGTATGATTTAAGTGTTGAAGAGCGCCTTTTTACAGTGGATACTACCAATGAAAAAAATCGTAAAAGAAATGGTTTTGCCCGTAATAAAAACACAAACGAGCAACAAGTTCAACGCTACACAGAGGCTACAGGGAAAACATTGAGTGGAAATTTAGAAATTGCGCCAGGATTTGTATATAAAGGAGGAATAACGTTAAAAACATACAAACAGGCATTGGAACTGAGTGGATTCGTACAGCCTCAATTTATAAATAAACCTGACTATGATTTTTGGATTACTTATGTACAAAAAGAAGAAATAAATGAAGTAGTTTTTGACCTTGAGGAAGAAGCTTTTGAAGACGGTGAACCCTTAATAGGGGGACTTCATCAGGATATAAGAGGTCGTTTATACCCCACCTTCATTGAAAAAAAGAAAAGTGAATTAGATCCAGATTATTTTCTAGCCAAAGGAATGGTGAAATATGATGTTAATTCCAAAAACTACCTCATTGAAGAACCCTTAAAGTTAACGGGTGAAGCGTATGAGGGGCAAACATTTATCTATAACGATTCTACTCAAACCTATGCTTTTGAGGGGGAAATGAATTTCTTTAATATCAAGAAAAATAAGCTCCAATTATCCGCTTCAGTAATTGGGGATTTTAATGCAGAAACAAGTATTTGTACCCTTGATGCTGCTTTGATACTAGATGTCAAATTGGAAAATATCATTGCCGACTTGATGGCACTAGATTTCTTAGACATTATAGATCGCTTGGGCGGAGACCTTGCTAATGAGCTAAATACTAAAAATTTACTCAAAATAAGTAATCTCGTGGGTGATGAAAATACTAAAAATTATCAATCAAAGAGCCAAAAAGACTATACCCCTTTAGTGGAAATCTCCGAGCTACTTAATAAATTTTTGGTGATCTCAGGAGTGAAAATGAATTGGAGTCCTGATGAAAAAGCATGGTACAATACTTCTAAAATATCAATTTCTAATATCTATGCTACAGATATCAATACACAGGTAGATGGTTTTTTGGAAATTAAAAAAGACGATACCGGTGGTGACATATTAAATTTATTTATTCAAGCCGCCCCGGGTAGTTGGTATTATTTTAATTATCAGGATAATAGTCTTTTGGTTTATACCTCAAATTTTGACTTTAATGCTGAGATAAAAAACAATGAGAGTAAAGGTAGATTTAAACCTGGACAGCTAATTTTAGTTGCAGGTGAAGAAGCCGAAACTTTAAGCTACATCAATACTTTTCGAAAAGTTTACTTAGACATAGAAGCCCCTTTCAAGCTTACCTACCCCGAAGGATTTGATGAATTTTTAGATGCCTCGGAAGATGATGATGACGACGGTTTTTGAATTTTACCCCTCAATTGATAATTCTTGTGCGTAAATTTGTTTCATCTTTTTTTCTTAATACGATTTTCCTATGACACCTTTAGAATACTTAAATGATCATAAAGATAAGTTTCTTAATGAATTGCTCGATTTATTAAGGATTCCATCTGTTAGTGCCGATAAAAAATTTGATGGTGAAGTCCGAAATGCAGCTACGTTTGTCAAAGACCAATTAATAGCAGCGGGTGTCGACTATGCCGAACTATGCGAAACCAAAGGTCATCCAATTGTATATGCTGAAAAGATCATTGACTCCACCTTTCCCACGGTGTTAGTCTATGGGCATTATGACGTACAACCTGCTGATCCCTATGAGCTTTGGGATCATCCCCCCTTCGAACCTATCGTAAAAAATGATCGAATTTATGCCAGAGGTGCCTGCGATGACAAGGGTCAAATGTACATGCATGTTAAAGCTTTTGAAGCCATGATGGAAACAAATGCCCTAACATGCAATGTTAAATTCATGATTGAAGGAGAAGAAGAAGTAGGTTCCGATAATTTAGAAGCTTTCATCAAAGAAGAAAAACAGAAATTATCGGCAGATGTCATTTTAATTTCAGATACCTCCATCATAAATAATGATACCCCATCCATTACCGTCGGGTTGAGAGGTTTAAGCTATCTCGAGGTGGAGGTGACCGGTCCTAATAAAGATCTTCATTCGGGTGTTTATGGTGGCGCAGTTGCCAATCCCATCAATATCCTCACAAAGCTTATTGCGGATATGCAAGATGAAGACGGACGCATCACGCTTCCCGGCTTTTATGATGATGTATTAGAATATTCTGAAGCGCAAAGAGCTGAAATGGCCAAAGCTCCTTTCGATCTTGACCATTATAAAAAAGAACTCAACATTGAAGAGGTCAAAGGAGAAAAAGGATTTTCAACGATTGAGCGCGTAGGTATACGCCCTTGCTTAGATGTGAATGGTATTTGGGGTGGATATACAGGTCCTGGATCTAAAACGGTACTTCCCTCGAAAGCATTTGCCAAAATTTCTACCCGATTGGTCTCCAATCAAAACAGCGATAAGATCACACAAATGATCATCAAATATTTTGAAGAAAATGCGCCCAAATCTGTAAAAGTGAAGGTAACGCCTCATCATGGAGGAACACCCGCCGTAGTTTCTACCCATTCAAACGGGTATCAAGCAGCAAGTAAGGCATTTGAACAATCCTGGGGGAAGACACCGATCCCCACGATGGAAGGCGGGAGTATCCCGATCGTTGCTTTGTTCATACAAGAACTGAAAATAGAACCTATCTTAATGGGCTTTGGACTCGATTCAGATGACATTCATTCACCCAATGAAAGTTATGGCTTATTTAATTATTATAAAGGAATCGAAACTATTGCTTATTTTTATGATCATTTTTCCAAAATATCAAATAAGAATTAAGGATTCAATCTATCATTGATAAATTATGCGCATTCAATTAATTCTGTTGTTACTTGGGGCTAGCTTTTGGAGTTCAAGCCAAATAATCAAGCCTATCGAATGGCGTCAAAGTATCTCTGTTTCAGATGACCAAGCAACGGCTCGAATTATTTTTAATGCGGCCATTGATGCCGATTGGTATTTATATTCCTCTGATTTTGATCCTGAATTAGGTCCTAACGTTACTGAATTCATTTTCACGCCTCATGCGAGTTACGAACTGTTAGGATCGATTCAACCTCAAGCGGCCTTAAGTGCCTATGATTCTATATTTATGGGTACCTACACCTATTTTAAAAAAACAGGTGTTTTTATTCAAAATATTCAATTAAAAGATCCCAACTATCGTATTGAGGGCTTTTATAATTATCAAGTTTGTTCAGATGTTACGGGACTCTGCATACCCCTTGAGGATGATTTCTCTTTTGTTAAAAACTCAGAAAGCGCGACAGCATCCCCCATGGAAGTCGCCGTCCCAAATGAAAGTGTTTTTGACATGAGAGCAGCCAATGACCCCTACACCCTCCTTTCCTTTATGCTGATCGCCTTTCTCGCTGGACTTACGGCCCTCCTTACCCCTTGTGTCTTTCCCATGATTCCCATGACCGTTACTTATTTTACCGGACAAAATAAAAGTAAGGCAACGCGAATTAAAAATAGCCTTTTCTATGGTCTTTCCATCATCGGAATTCATGTGCTCTTTGGTGCTATTATAGCCCCATTTATGGGGCCAGAAATTGCAAATGATTTGGCCACAGGATGGTTTCCAAATGTTTTATTTTTTATTGTATTCGTCTTTTTTTCCCTCTCTTTTTTCGGACTTTTTGAGATCACCCTTCCCCATAAGTGGGTGAATAAAGTAGATCGAATGGGAGATCAAGGTGGCCTGATCGGTGTGTTTTTTATGGCCTTAACTTTAGTTTTAGTTTCCTTCAGTTGCACTGGCCCCATCGTAGGTACGATATTAGTGGAATCGGCTGGGGGACTGGTACTCAAGCCAATTTTAGGAATGCTGGCTTTTTCTACGGCCTTTGCCATCCCATTCATGCTTTTTGCTTTGTTTCCAGGCTGGCTCGGATCCCTACCCAAATCAGGAAGTTGGCTCAACTCAGTAAAAGTGGTCCTTGGTTTTCTGGAATTGGCTTTTGCTTTTAAGTTTCTAAGTATCGCTGACCAAGCCTATCACTGGGGCATTTTAGACCGTGAAATTTATTTAGCTCTATGGATTGCCATTTTCACCTTACTAAGTTTTTATTTGCTCGGCACCTTTCGCATGCCCGGAGATTCTGAGAAAAAAAATACTTCAGTTTTGGGATTAATTTTAGCCATCACCAGTTTTTCATTTGTGTTTTATCTCATTCCGGGACTTTTTGGGGCCCCCCTAAAAGGAATGTCTGGCTATTTACCTCCCATCTCAGGACAAGATTTCAATATAAGTTCATCAAGTCAAACAATACTTAATAACGATTTATCTGGTTTGTGTGAAGCGCCAAAATATAGTGATTTTCTTGAGCTCCCTCATGGGCTATCAGGTTATTTTGATTTAGCGCAAGCCAAGGAATGTGCCCTTGCGACCGAGAAACCCATATTTATAGACTTCACGGGCCATGGATGTGTTAACTGCCGAGAAATGGAGGCGCGTGTATGGTCGGATTCAAGAATTCTCAAACGATTATCTGAAAACTTCATCGTGGTTGCTTTGTATGTAGATGACAAAACGGCTTTGCCACAGAATCAATGGTATGAATCTTCTTACGACGGTAAAACAAAAAAAACGATAGGGAAGCAAAATGCAGATTTACAAATCACCCAATTTAAAAACAATGCACAACCCCTTTATATCATCATGACCGCTGAGGGTCAATTGCTTGTCGATCCTATCGCCTATAATTTAGATATTCCATCCTTCCTCTCATTTTTGGACCTTGGGCATACCAATTTCAAAAAATAAAGTTACGCACTTGAAAGTCCCGTATTTAATCTCCTTGTTCCTTTTACTCCTTTTGCATGCTTGTGATTCAGTGGTCAAGCAGACACCCAAAAAACAGGCTATTGATTCACTCGCGCATGAAGCTCCAAAGCCAAAATTATTATTTGGCCTTCCTGTAGATTCGTCCGGAGTCATTGTAGGGAAAATAAAACGAAACCAAACGCTTTCCGCTATTCTTCAAAATTTTGGTGTATCCGATGCCAAAATTTATGCAATTGCCCAGACTTCAAAAAATATTTATGACTTACGCAAACTCAACGTAGGTAAAAAATATTCGATTGTTCATAAAATGGATTCAAATAAGACCGTTGACTACTTTATTTTTGAACCTGATTTGAAATCTTTTGTCATTTTTTCCTTAGGCGATTCTGTCTATACACGCGTACACCATAAAAAGATAGATCTCGTTGAAAGGAGTATTGCTGCTTCGATTCATTCATCCCTATATGAAACAGCAATAGATATCGGAGCCCCTCCTTTATTGGTAAGTAAGCTAGTCGATGTACTTGCTTGGCAAGTTGATTTTTTCAGAATACAAGAAGGAGACAAGTTTAAGGTCATTTATGAGGAAGAAAGTATTGAAGGAAAACCTATTGGGATTAAGCAAATCACGGGGGTATATTTTGAGCATTTTGACAAGATATTTTACGGTATTAGATACAGCATTGATCAAAAAGAAGATTATTTTGACCAGGACGGGAACAGCTTAAGAAAGACTTTTTTAAGAGCCCCACTAAATTACAAGAGAATAAGTTCTCGATATTCAGGTCGCCGCTATCATCCTGTTCAAAAAAGATATAAGGCCCATTTAGGAACGGATTATGCAGCCGCTACGGGCACACCCATTCACTCCGTCGGTGAAGGCATCGTTGTGGAAGCCAAGTATAAGCGTAATAATGGGAATTATGTCAAAATAAAGCATAATAGCACCTATTCAACTCAATACTTACACATGCAGAAAATTAAGCGAGGTATCAGGCCAGGCGTTCAAGTTGAACAAGGTCAAACCATTGGATTTGTGGGAAGCACAGGACTGGCCACCGGACCACACCTCTGCTTTCGCTTCTGGAAGAATAACAAACAAGTAGATGCATTGAAAGTAGACTTACCTCCTTCAGATCCCATCAATCCCAAAGCGCTCAATGATTTTCTGCATGAAAAAAATAGGGTCATGAAAAAATTAGAACAATTATCTTTTAACGCTCCGTACACATGATAAAGATGTCCCAATACACAACCAAATTATAGAGTTTGAGTCCCCTTCACGTTTTTTAGGCCCTAGCCTTGTTCAATGGGCGCCGACATATTTAATATCGGAGAGAAAATGGGCTTAAATAAAACAAGGCCAAATTGCCCTCTTCCAATCCATTTTTAATATCTTCGATACAGTAAAAAAATTATTTCTCTATGAAAAAAATCATTCCTTTCTCATTGATAATATTTTCTTTGTTCTCATGTAGCGATGAAGTTAAACTGCAAGGAACATGGGATGCTGTTTGGGAAACTTCACCTGAATCATTTGGGAAAATAACGGGTATTGAAAGTTTTACCATGAATGGTAAGTTTATTTTTCAGGGTGATTCCATCACTATCGTTGCTCATGGCTATAAAGGCTGTGTCTTCGGAGTTGATACCATTCAGCATTCCCAAACATGGAACATGCAGAACGATACGCTTTATCTTGTCAATGAAAGCAACCTGCAAGGAATTTCTTATTTTATCAAATCCAAAGATGAAAACTCCATTGAATTACAACTCATGGAAGACATTTTTATTCACCTTAAAAAATAAATATGAAAAATTATCTCAGCCTACTCTTATTATCATTGAGCTCATTTAGCCTGCTCGGTCAAAGTTTATACGATTATGAAATCGATGCTAGGTTACTAGAATTAGGAATTACCCTCAATGAACCGAGTAAGCCTGTAGGCAATTATGTCAACAGCGTCCGAACAGGAAATCTCATCTATATGGCTGGACTCGGTCCGCTCGGTCCCAATGGATACATAACCGGTAAACTGGGACAAGATTTAAGTATAGCAGAGGGTTATGACGCGGCTCGGTATACAGCCATCTCTCAATTGACTGCTTTAAAGGCCGAAATAGGAGATCTCAATAAGGTAAAAAGGATCGTTAAAGTGTTTGGAATGGTCAACTCCACCCCCACTTTTACCCAACAACCCGCAGTAATCAATGGTTTCTCAGATCTGATGGTGGCAGTTTTTGGAGATAGAGGAAGACACGCCCGTGCCGCTGTCGGTATGGTTGCCTTACCTATGAATATCTGCGTAGAGATAGAGATGATTGTTGAAGTAGAACCCTAAGTATAGGTTCAAACAATTTCAAAGGGACCTGAGTGACAACTGTTTTTGTAAAATAGCCATGCCCTCATCAAAACTGTGGGGGTTATAATTTAATTCGGTAATGGCTTTATCCAAAATAAATCCTGTTCTCGCTGGTCGCTGAGCTGGCTGAGTAAATACACTCCCATCCACCTCTTCAATCAGGGACGCATCTAACTTGAAAAAATGCGCTGTTTTTAATGCCATCTCATGGGGAGTAAGCAGATCCTTACCTGATAAATTAAAAATCCCTTCTGCCTTTTTTTGAGCAATTACCATGCAGCCCAAGGCCAAGTCTTCAGCCAAGGTAGGTGTCCTCCATTGGTCATTGATTACTTGTATTTTTTTCCCTTGCTCTAGACTATGCTTTACCCATAAAATTATATTCGACTTTGACATATCATGTGCGATTCCATAAACCAAAACCGTCCGGACAATCGCACTTTTGACAGGTGAGGACTTTAATAAATCTTCTGACGCCAACTTGCTCTTTCCATAATAACTTAGGGGATGGGCTACCGCCTCCTCAGTATAGGGACCCGCCAAACCATCAAAAATAAAATCTGTCGACAACTGAATGAGAAAAGCATTTGCCTCAATGCAACTCGCTATTAAATATTCTAAAGCCGTTACATTTTGTGACCAGCACGCTTCTTGATGAGTTTCGCATTGATCCACATGCGTCATCGCTGCACAATTGATCACCACATCAGGATTAATTTCTTTAAGGACCGTCGATACCTCCTCTTGAGAAGTAACATCTAACTGCCTATATTCATATTTTCCAGGTGGATTCCGATTTTCGCCTCTACCCGTAGCTACAAAGGAAATCTCATGTAGCGACGCTGATAGACTGATTAATTTCTGCCCTAATAGGCCATTGGCCCCCGTAACTAATAGCTTCATAGTGATGTTTCAGGATAGATGTAACCGTATTTTTCAGTAATTTCTTTTTTAGGTACCTCCTCGATTTCCATGGTCATAAAAAGTTCCTCAATCGGTCGGTTGGCTCGTCCTACCGATACGCTTGCGATTTGATCAACTACCTCCAAGCCCGCAACCACACGACCAAAAATTGTATATTCATTATCCAAGTGCGGAGCTCCTCCCAAGGTCGTATAAGCTTCCAGTCGATCCAATACCATGTTCTTACGCAGCGAAACCCCTTGTACGGACTCCACTAATTCCACATATCTCAGGGCCAATTGATTCATTTCTTCAATTTTATTTCCCCTTTTCAAATTGATGAATTGTTGGGCTATGGTATCATAACTGGGGTTCTTCATTAACTCACTCAAACCCTGATTTAATGCAAATTGATCTATCGTTAACTCTTCTTTACTGAATATTTTTCCATGGACAATATAAAATTGACTTGCCGATGACATTTTTTTTGGATTGGCCTGATCCGGCTGTCTAGCAGCCGCTAACGCACCTTTCGTATGCATGAAACCACTGATAATTTCAGCTGGAATGCGGTCCTCTAAAGATTCCTGTGTCCCCTCTTTTTGATTGACGTTTCCTCCCTGGACCATAAACCCTTTCATGACCCGGTGCCAAAGGGTACTGTCATATTTGCCCGCCTTAACCAACTCAATAAAGTTTTTTTTATGAAGTGGTGTTTCGTTGTATAAAAGCACTTTGATGGTTCCAAATTGGGTATTGATATTGACTAAGATATCTTTATCAGAATTACAACCCTGTAAAACCATCATTAACCCCATTATGACGACTATTTTTTTCATATTACTCCCCTAAATTTCAAATTTGTTTTTTTATTTCTTTTAATATTTTTTGGCCACCCGCTTCTAAAACCTCTAAAGCCAAGCCCCTTCCAAGGTCTATGGGTTCATCACTGGATCGCTCTTTTAATATCTTTTGCTTGCCATCTAGGCTAATGATACCCCCCCTTAAGATAATGCCATTTACATCAGAAGTTGCATGTGCAAAAACAGGAATGCTACAACCCCCTTCAAATTTTTCAAGAAAGGCACGTTCTGCGATGACCTCGGTTGCCGTGTGCGCATCATTTAACTTCGATGTAATTTGAGCTCTTATTGAAGGGTCTAATGAGCTATGCGCTTCAATGGCAATGCTCCCTTGGCCCACCGCCGGAACCCATACTTTTTCATCAAAGACATATTGAATCATACTTTCATAATTCATCCTTTGTATCCCAGCATAAGCCAATATCAAGGCATCACAATCTCCCGCCTTCATTTTCTCAATTCTTGTCTGCAAGTTTCCTCTCATATCTACCGTTTCTATATGAGGATAAAAATGTCTCAGACAGGCCACGCGGCGCGTTGATGAGGTTCCAATGACAAGCGGTGTAGCTAGATTAACTTTATTTGGACTGATCAAAACATCATTGGGCTGTGCCCTTGGACCAAAGGCAATAATTTCAAATGATTCAGGCAACACCGATGGCATGTCTTTGGCGCTGTGCACGGCTATATCGATTTCTCCATTTTGGAGTTTCAGTTCTAGTTCTTCAGTAAAAACTCCTTTGGAGCCTATTTTAGAAATGGCTACATCCAAAATGCGATCGCCTTGGGTTGATATGGGTGCAAGCTCTGAAGCAATGCCCTCATTGGCCAGTTGGATTTTTACCCAATGAGCTTGCCACAAGGCCAGCTTGCTTTTACGCGTTCCTATGATAATGGGCCTATCCACGATGGGTTCTAATAATATGGGAAAGCCTGATACTTAAAGCTAATTGGGCCATCTGTGGATGAGCATGGCGCTCTAGATAATACAAGGTTTCAGAAAGATCTTTATAAATGAGTTCAAGTCCTTGAAGATTAATGGCATTACTAAATTTCAATATGAACACACGCTCAGCGCCTTGCGAAGAGATTAAATCTTCTGCCCCTTTAACCAAAATTGCATTACGAATCATCTCAAGTGCCCAACGCATTTTAATCTGTTGTTTTGCCCTTGATATTTGCTTGAATTGCTCACTCATCCGAGATAAAAAATCATATTTAGCTCCTATACAATTTCGCATCCAATCAATGAACCAATGCAGTTCATCCTCATTACCTTCTTTTAAATCTGCTACTGCATTCGGTAAGCTTCCATTTGAGAACCGATATGCCTTGATCGCATCTTCGGAAGTAGCACCCTGATTTTTAACCAAGTATCCTGTCAGTTCGTCCTCTGAAAATGAGGGAATGGTCACCAACTGCAAACGAGAGATAATGGTTGTTAGTAAATCTTGATAATGATAAGTAACCATCAAATACAAAGTGTTTTCGGGAGGTTCTTCCAACACTTTTAAAATGGCGTTGGCTGCCGCCCCATTCATTTTTTCAGGATACCAAATAATCAAAATTTTGAGTCCGCCCTCAAAAGATTTCATACTCACTGTTTGTACAATTTTTTTTGCTTCCGCCTTACTTATCTGATTTTGCTTGCTTTCGGTATCCAGTGCACTGATAAGATCTCCCAGCGCAGCATAAGGCTGTTCAATGATTAATTCCCTCCAAACTTCATTCACCCTAGACTGTTGCTTCCCATCCTCTTTTTCCGGTTTGGCTGAAGGGAAAAAATAATGAACATCAGGATGTATGTGCTTGGCCATTTTTTGGCATGTTGGACAGCTTCCACAAGCATCTGCAGCTTCTTTATTCTCACAAAGCAAATAGGTGGCATAGGCAATGGCCAAAGGCAGAGCCGCACCGCCTTCCTGTCCACTGAATAATTGAGCATGTGCCAGATGGTTTCGTTGATGTGATAAAACCAATGTTTTCTTTAAGGCGAGCAGTCCCGGAATCTCCTCAAATCTCATCTCTTAATGACTCGTTTACTCATTATTTGTTCTTATTTCCCAAGTGCGTTCATATTGAGTTTGGATGAACACATTTTTAAGTACTTCCTTCTGATGGTCCTCTAAATGTTTACTCCTTCTCCTCATGACCAGATCCGTTGTCTCAAGCATTTTATCAATCCGATGGGTAATAAAACCTTGTTTTACTCCCCAAGAAAAAGAAGGAATTAAATTTTTTTGTATTCCAGAACCCAAAATGTTTGCTCCCATGCCTACCGTAGTCCCGGTATTGAACTGCGAAGCAATACTGCATTTAGTATAATCTCCCATGATCATTCCGCAAAATTGCAATCCTGTATCTATGAATTTTTTAGTATGAAAATTCCACATCTTAATGGTAGAATAATTCAGCTTCAAATTTGAACTATTCGTTGCTGCTCCTAAGTTACACCATTCTCCGATGACTGAGTTTCCCAAAAATCCATCATGGGCTTTATTGGTAAACCCTTGAATCACTGTTTGAGAGATTTCACCACCTACCTTTGAGTAGGGTCCTATGGTCACCCCTTCTCTGATCGCAGCCCCCATTTTAATTTCACTATGCTCATTCATGGCAAATGGTCCTCGAATAACGGCGCCTTCCCCTATTGTACAATTTTTGCCAATATAGATGGGGCCATGATCCGCATTAAGAATGGCCGCTCTGATGGTAACCCCAGACTCAATATATATATCGGATCCATAAGTGCGGGTATGGGGATCTTCGATTGGCTTCGATATTTGATCTTGGGTAACTAATTTGAAATCTTTTTTTATCTGTTCTCCATTTTGAATGAAAATATCCCATCCATACTTTATTTCATCTAAAGAATCATTCCACTGAGTCCAATCGTAATTTGACCCTGCAAAACCCTCATCAGTATACAGGGCAACCATAATGCCGTCGTAAATGATGCCTGTTCCTTTTTTTAAGCCTTTAATGGAGGCTACAAGTTGTTCGTTGGGCATTACACTTCCATTGATAACCCATATTCCCGAGGCATCCTTTGGCTTAGTATATTGGCCAGTTAAATAATCTAAAGTAAAATAACCGCCCAGATCGGCCTTAAGATAACGCTCCCATTTTTCTCTGATGGTAAGAATCCCCACCCGCAACTCACAAGAAGGCTTCGTGTAGGTCAATGGCCATAACTGTTGATGGCGCTCGGGGTCATCCCAAAATGCTATTTTACGCATACCCCAAAAATAAAAAAAGTCTTCAAGAATATTCTTGAAGACTTACTTTAAATCTTTGCTTATTTTTATTTTTGATATCTCCTATTGAATTTCTCAACACGTCCCGCCGTATCGACAAATAATTTCTTCCCTGTATAAAAGGGGTGTGAGGCTGAGCTTACTTCAATTTTCACCAATGGATATTCATTTCCGTCCTCCCATTTAATGGTATCTGAAGACTTCATTGTTGACTTGGTCAAAAATTTGAAGTTACTCGAAGTGTCAAGGAACACAACTTCTTTATATTCTGGATGTAAATCTTTTTTCATGAATAGAACGATATAGTTTCAAAAAGGAATGCAAAGATAGATATAAATTTGTGTAATAAAAAAGTACAATTTTTAATAATTTTTAAGTTTTTAAGAATATTCTCATCAAATGAAACGTCTCTCTCTCCATTAGACTACTTTTGTATCTGGCAGGGGTATGCGCTCTTGCTTGAAGGAATGAATACATTACTTGATAACAGAGTGATTTAACATGGGCTTATACTTTAAACAATATAAACATCGCCTTTGCACTCCGTCCGGTTGTAACCAATAAACTCCCCGCATGAATACATATTTTAGATTGCTTCAATACGCAAAACCTTACAAGTGGTTAATCCCTCAATACTTTGTTTATACGTTGTTATTTGTTCTCTTCAGTGTAGTTAATTTAGCTGTTTTAGCTCCTTTACTCAATTTACTATTTAAGCCCGCTGCTACAGCTGCAACCGAAACAACTCCAGCTGAGCCTAATCCTTGGTCGCTAGAGCAATTCTATTCTTATTTAAATGAATTTATTGCTACTCAAACCAAAGAAGATGCTCTTTACGTCATCTGCCTGATTCTCATCATTTCCGTGGTCTTTGCCAATCTCTTTAATTACCTGACCCTTATGCTTCAGGCAAAAGCGCGAATAAATGCGGTCACAAACCTCAGAAATTCAGTTTTTAATCGAATTACCGAATTGGATATGGGTTATTTTACAGACGCTCGCAAAGGGGATCTCATGACCAAAGTAAGCACCGATGTTCAAAACATAGAAGCTACCATTGTCAATTCGCTCACGGTCCTTTTTAAAGAACCTTTTTTAATTGTGGGCTATTTCTTTATCTTATTTTTTATCTCTGCAGAGCTCACTTTGTACACGCTACTTTTAGTTCCTGTATCCGGATCAGCCATTTCTTACATTGCTAAAAGGCTGAAAAGAAGAGCTCAATTTACCCAAGAATCTATCAGCAGGCTAACCAATATACTAGAAGAAACATTGTCAGGCATAAGGGTCATCAAAGCGTTTAATGCACAATGGTACACGCAAAAAAAATTCACAAGTGAAGCTGGTGTTTATGCTCACCAAAGCATGAAAATGGCCAAAAAATCAAATCTTTCAGCACCTCTGGCTCAGGTACTCGGCACCTCAATGCTCTGTTTAATCTTATTAATTGGAGGCAATATGGTATTAAGTGATACGCATCAATTAGATCCTTCCAAATTTATTCTCTTTTTAATCACTTTTGGTCAACTCATCGTCCCTGCCAAGAACATTGCCAATGCGTTTACTAATATTCAAAAAGGATTAGTTTCAAGTGAGCGCGTATTTCAACTAATTGATACGCCCATAAAGGTAACCGACCACGCAAATGCACAAGATTTAATAAACTACAAATCACATATCTCCTTCGAGGGGGTTCATTTTGCTTATGAAGATCGAAAAGTGCTCAATGACATCAGTTTCCATATCGCCAAAGGGAGCACTGTGGCCATGGTAGGCCAGTCTGGAGGTGGAAAATCAACCATTGCTGATCTCTTGGCTCGATTTTATGATCCCGCAGAAGGCTCAATCAGAGTAGATGGACAAGACATCAAAGACATTACCATCTCCTCGTTAAGAAAAAAAATGGGTATTGTCACCCAAGAGTCCATTTTATTTAATGATACCATCCGTCAAAATATTTCCTTTGGCAAAGCAGAGGCTGACTTGGAAGAAATCATCGCAGCTGCTAAAATCGCAAATGCACATCAGTTTATCATGCAACTTGAAAAGGGTTATGATACCATCATTGGTGAGCGAGGATCTAAATTGTCAGGAGGACAGAAACAAAGAATGAGCATCGCACGTGCCCTTCTCAAAAACCCTGAAATCCTCATTTTGGATGAGGCCACTTCTGCCCTCGATTCTGAGTCTGAAAAACTGGTACAAGATGCGATACTCAATCTCACAAAAAACAGGACGACCTTAGTGATTGCCCATCGATTAAGTACCATCCAAAATGCAGACCTAATTTTGGTCCTCAAAGCGGGAAAAATCATTCAATCAGGTACGCATCTAGAATTAATTAAGGAAGCGGGGGTTTATAAAACGCTTCTGGAAATTCAGAATCTGCCTCATTCACAAACAGCGCCAAGTTCCCCAAAATAATAACTTCATTTATCCTTTATGTATTAACTTTAAATTTCTCATTTGAACTGAAATGACAAAGTTTAAAAACGCTTTTTTGATTCTTTACCTCGTGGCAGCCATCTCATCTATCATGATGATCTATTACAAGGCTATCATACTCGAGACCCTTCAAAATTGGGGCTACTGGTTGGGTCTCAAACAACTCCCAGTGATTGGAGCCAATCTGATTTTACTGTTATCGGTCCTGATGTTACTCGAGGTCGTTGTTCAAAAGTTCACCATCAACAAGCTTAAAAATAAAATCAGTGAGCAAACGGCAGAGGTCATGTCCATAAAATCAAAATTATATGATCAAATAACCCATGATGATAGCTCCAATTCTGAATCAAATGATGACCCTAACCAACCTTCTTTAGAAGAAAATGAAGATTACTAATCAGATTGAAATAATAGAACAAGAGCTGCAAGAAGCCCATCAAGTATTGTCGAACTTCATGGCCGACCCTAAGTTGATCGAAACCATCGCCGAAATGGCTCATCTCATGACCCAAGCCATAGAAAATGGAGGTAAAATAATCACTTGTGGCAACGGGGGTTCGCATTGCGATGCGATGCATTTTGCCGAAGAACTTACCGGTCGATATAGAAATGACCGTAAATCCCTGCCCGCCATTGCTATTTCGGATGCAGCACACCTCACTTGTGTGGGTAATGATTATGGTTATGAATTCATATTTTCAAGATTTATTGAGGGGATGGGCAATAATGGAGATGTGCTTTTAGCCATCAGCACGAGTGGCAATTCTATGAACATTGTAAATGCAGTGAAGGCTGCGAAAGAAAAGAATATGAAAACCATTGTACTCACCGGAAAAGATGGGGGTAAGTTGGCGGATATGGCAGATAGGCTATTGATTGTGCCGCATTTTGGATTTGCAGATAGGATTCAGGAAATACATATCAAGATCATCCACATTATGATCTTATTGATTGAGCAAAAAATAACTGCTTAATGATCTAATATTGAGAACAAAACTTGAAAAAATGGCGAAATAGCTAGCTTAATATGAATTTCAAAGGACTAATGTTCAAGAATACCTTCCGGTATTGCGGTTATTGGCTTCAGTTGGATCTCTTTATAAAACAATTCAGCCCCTTCTGATTGAAGTTGAATTTTACCTTTTTTCAATGGGATTTCGCCGGTTTCGGAAAGTTGTCTCGATTGGTATAAGACCATTACAACTACCTCATTGACGATATGAATAGCCGTATCCCCAAAGCAGATTAATTCTAGGGTATTCCATTGCCCGCTTGGATATTCTGGGTCTGGAAATTTAGTAGCGTGCCTTCCAGCCACACTATGTTCACTAAAGGTACGTAAGACAGAGCCAGGCTCATAGACATAATTGTCATCTTTTGGGTTGGTTGGAATATCCATTATCCCTCCTGCTACCCCCCAATAGTCCCCACAATCTCCTTCTTGAATTTGGAATTCCTGTGAACGCATCCAAAAGCCGCCTCCAGCACCATGATTACCGACTGCATGGTACAAAAGACCACTATCCCTTTTATTTTTTTCTTTTGGACGATGTCTGGTTTGTCCCCATTTGAAATTTAGTTTTAAGTGATAGTTCTCATATTCTTGAGTGGTTGAAATACCCCCCCATTGTTCCCCTGAAACTCGGATCACTTGTTGTTGGTCTTCGCTTACGACTGAAAAGATACTTTTTGGGTCTACGTTTAAGCCTACGGGATCCCCTACTTTTTCAACGGTAGAATCACTGGTTTCTCTCCATTCAGGTCCAAGGTAAGTATCCCAACCCGATAGATCTTGACCATTAAATAATATTTGCGTTTCTTTTTGATCCTTTGAATGTTGACAACCCAATACACATGCACCAAACAAAGCACCAACGATTAAAGGGTATGGATTCATAAAAAGTAGTTTAGTTTATATAAAGATAAGCAATTTGCTGCCACCTAATAGGAAGAAGACCTTCTCTTGTAAGACGAAGTACATAGGACTTAATTCATTACACAAAAACCCGGGTTGAAAACATTAAATACTGACTGGGGGGAGTAAAGTTGATTCTAGGTTTGTAATTGCGACAAGTGTCATGTATTTTGACCTCCTCTATCAATAATTATTTTAATAAATTATGTTAGCTAAAACCTATGGCAGTGCGGTATACGGCGTTAATGCCTTCATTATAACAATTGAGGTAGATGTTGGCCAAGGAACCCAATTTTTTATGGTAGGGCTGCCTGATTCGGCCGTTAAAGAAAGTCAACAGCGGGTGGAGGCGGCAATTAAGTTTTTTAACTACCACATGCCGCGTCAGAAGATTGTGGTAAATTTGGCTCCAGCCGATATCAAAAAAGAAGGCTCATTTTATGACCTCCCCATTGCATTAGCCATCTTAAGCGCCTCTAATCAAGTTGATTTACCCACGCTTGATCAATATTTAGTAATGGGAGAATTATCCCTAGACGGCCAATTGCGCCCACTCAGAGGTATCTTGCCCATTGCGATCGAAGCTCGAAAACAAGGATTTAAAGGATTTATCTTACCCAAAGAAAACGCGAGGGAAGCAGCCATTGTAGATCAGTTAGAAATCATTGGTGTCACAAATATCAAAGAAGCGGTAGAACATTTAAATGGAAAAAATATCATTGCCCCCATGCAGTATGATACTCGAGAAAACTTCGAGTTTTATCAAAATGAATACGAGGTGGATTTTTCAGATGTACAAGGGCAAGAAAACATCAAAAGAGCTTTTGAAATTGCCGCCGCAGGGGGCCATAATGTCATCATGATTGGTCCTCCCGGAGCAGGGAAAACCATGTTGGCCAAAAGACTTCCTTCGATTTTACCCCCTTTAAGCCTTTATGAAGCCCTAGAAACCACCAAAATACATTCTGTTGCAGGGAAACTCGGAGCCAATGCTCATCTCATTTCGACACGCCCATTTCAGGCACCCCACCATACGGTAAGTGATGTCGCGCTGGTAGGAGGAGGAAGTATTCCGCAACCTGGTGAAATTTCTTTGGCCAATAATGGTATTCTTTTTTTAGACGAGCTTCCTGAATTTAAACGTTCGGCCCTTGAGGTCCTCAGGCAGCCCCTCGAAGAGCGCCATATCACGATCTCTAGAGCACGAGTATCCATTGATTATCCTGCGAATTTTATGTTGATTGCGAGCATGAACCCTTGTCCGTGTGGCTTTTATAACCATCCAGAAAAAGAATGTATATGTCCCCCAGGTGCCGTACAGCGTTATCTCAATAAAATCAGTGGCCCGTTGCTGGATCGTATAGATCTTCATGTGGAGGTGACCCCTATTTCCTTTGATCAGATGACTTCAAATAGAAAGTCTGAAAATAGTACGGCGATTCGTGATCGCGTCATCTCCGCTCGAAATCGTCAGAAATTAAGATTTGAAAGTCATCCTGCCATTCATAATAACGCGATGATGCCTCCGCAAATGGTCAAAAATATCTGCTCCATTAATGCCGCAGGTAAGCTATTACTAAAAACAGCTATGGATAGATTAGGGCTTTCGGCCAGGGCCTATGATAGAATTTTGAAAGTCGCTCGCACCATTGCCGACTTAGCAGGAAAAGATGATATTCTCATCGAACATCTAGCCGAGGCCATTCAATATAGAAGTTTAGATCGCGAAAATTGGGCGGGTTAGTGGGGCCTAACGTCTGGTTTTTTACACACAAAAAATTTAGGGTGGATGGCGAAAAAATAATTGGACTTTCGTTCAAGTAACAATTATTGGCCTAAATTTAATCTCATAATATTTGCAGATAATTTAAAACTTAATAAAATATTGATCCCAGAACAAATAACGATAGCATGCTTAAAAAAACGCTCCTCCTCACTTCTGGTCTCCTCATTATTTTTCTTTCCAGCACCCTTACTCGTGTAGATCGTACCCCATACAAGGCGCTTGATTTTTATAAAAAAAGTATCCATGAAATCAATCAGTTACTGACAAAAAATCCCAGTCGCTCCATCGGAGATACCTTGTTGATAGGGTTCGCCCGGGCCAACTTGACACCTTCCGAATTGGCTCCTTTGGCCGGTTATGGAAATCGACGACCCAAAGAAATGACGAGCGTTCATGACTCCATCTACGTCAACACTACCGTCATAAACAATGGTAAAAATAAAATCGCCATCGTCTCAGCAGACCTGTTGATTATTCCGCCAGAAGTAACTGCCCTTTTAAAAGAAAAACTTTTTAATACGGGCTGGTCCTTACCGGAAGTTTTTCTTTCGGCCACCCATACGCATTCCAGTTTAGGGGGTTGGGCCCCCGGTTTGGTAGGCAATATGATCGCAGGAACCTACAATGCCAAATACCCTGAATTTATCGCCAATCAAATCGTAGCAAGTATTCAGATGGCCGAAAAAAGATTAAATACTGGTGCCTGGAGTTTTAATGAATTATCCATTCCTTCATTGATTAATAATCGACTCGTCGGTACCCAAGGCATTACCGATCCCTCCTTAAAACTCATGGCCTTAAAATCAGGTATGCAAGAAGGAGTACATGTCTTTTACGGTGCCCATGCCACTTGCCTATCTGGTGAAAATAAACAAATGTCTAGAGATTATCCCGGCGTTTTCTCTGATTGGGTGGTGAACCATACTCCCCTCGATTTTGCTGTTTACAGCGCCGGCGCCGTAGCAAGCATGGGTCCAGAAACCGGTCCAAAACAAGGATTTGACCGCGCTCAATTTATGGGTGAAGAAATGGCCAAGCAAGTCGCTTTAATTCAGCAATTTGGATTTCCTTATGAAAACCAATTAAATCTTAGCTTTTTTAGAATACCCCTTTTTTTAAGACAGCCTATGGTCAAAATTTCTGAAAACTGGGCGCTTCGTCCGTGGATCTTTAAATGGGCATTTGGTCACTCCCCATTGGAAATCTCCATGATTCAGCTCAATGATTTGGTCATGATTGGATTGCCTTGTGATTTCTCTGGGGAATTGGCAGTGGAGTTGTATGCCTATGCCAAGTCCAAAAATCTAAATCTAATTATCTCATCATTTAACGGTGGATATGCAGGATATGTCCCTGATGACAAATGGTACGATTTGGAAAAATACGAGCCCCGCTCCATGAGTTGGTATGGACATGATAACGGTGCCTATTTTGTTGAGATTATCAAACTTTTAATCGATTACAATCAATCATGAAAATCAATCGACCTACTTTAATCATCGATGAAGTCAAAGCAAGAAAAAACATTGCCTTTATGGCTGGCAAGGCCAAAAAATCTAATCTACTGTTTAGGCCTCATTTTAAAACCCATCAATCTGCGACCGTAGCGCGGTGGTTCCGTGAAATGGGAGTAAACCACATTGCGGTTTCTTCTCTCGCCATGGCCCATTATTTTTATCAGCATGGTTGGGATGACATCCATATTGCCTTCCCTTACAACTTGTTGGAACATCAAGAACTCAATGAGTTAGCCAAGCATATTAAGTTGACCGTATCAATCGAATCTCATCAAGCCTTAACACATCTTAAATCCCATATGAAAAACCCCATCCACTACATGATTAAAACGGATGTCGGTTATGGAAGAACGGGAATTGATGCGCGTAATTGGGAATCTATTTTATCATTGGCTGATCAAGGAAATTCAATGTGTCAATTTTCTGGATTGATGGCACATGCCGGGCATACTTATGATGCTCATGGTATAGATGAGATTGAAAAAACGCATAAAAAAAGTCTCCAAAAACTGGAAATCTTAGTAGACCAATTTATGGACCCTCCCTTTGTGAGCTATGGGGATACCCCTTCTTGTTCTGTCTCTGAAAATTTCAACTTGATCTCCGAATTTCGCTGCGGAAACTTCGTTTATTATGATCTAACACAAGTGGCGATAGGCTCTTGTACGATTGATCAAATCGCAGTGGCTATGGCTTGTCCAATTGTGGCAGAACATTATGATCGTAATGAAGTGGTCATCTATGGTGGCGCCGTCCATTTTTCTAAAGATTTCGTCATGCGCCCTAGTAAGCATTTTGGCCAAATTGTAACTTTTAAACAAAATGGCTGGGAAGTTTTAGAGGGTGTCTACCTCAAAAAAATATCTCAAGAGCACGGCATCATTCATTTACCCAAAAATGTTGACAAAAATCAATTCTCACTCGGCCATATTATCGGTGTCTTACCGGTTCATTCTTGCCTTACAGCAGATCTCATGATGGGGCAACAAACACTCAGTGGCAACCCAATAGATAAAATGATACGAATATGAAAAAAATTAGTATTACGGCACTTTCTATGCTCTTCTTTTATGGTGCGATAGGTGAACCAAAAGACTCCTTGGATATTATGATTGGTCAAATGATTCAGATAGGAATTACCGATTTTGGTGATGCTTCGGTACGTGACGAATTACGTAATCTCATCAAAACCGGTAAAGTCGGTGGTGTCATCCTTTTTGAAAAAAATCTACAAAAAGAGGATACAAAAGCGGCATTAAAAAAAATGATTGAGGAGCTCCAAAAAGAGGCCGATATCCCTTTGTTTATTGCCATTGATGAAGAAGGGGGTTATGTCAATCGATTGAAACCTAAATATGGCTTCCCAAAAACTGTTTCAGCTGCCTATTTGGGAGCAATGGATGATCTAGACTCAACAAAATTCTATAGTGCCCAAACCGCTCAAACCCTTAACTCTCTTGGTTTTAATGTAAACTATGCACCATCTGTAGATGTGGCCATCAATCCTGATAATCCTGTGATTGTAAAAAATGAGCGCAGCTATTCAAAAGAGCCCAAAACGGTCATCCGACATGCGGCTGCTTATATTGAAGGGCACAAACCTTATAATGTGGCTACTGTACTGAAGCATTTTCCAGGTCATGGTTCCTCTCAAGTAGATACACATTTAGGGGTCGCAGACGTCTCTAATAGCTGGCAAAAAAAGGAGTTAGAACCTTATATTGCATTGATCAAAACAGGATCTGTTCAAGCCATAATGACTGCACACATTATCAACCAAAACCTAGACGACGACCTATTTCCAGCTACACTCTCGAAGCGAATAATTACGGGCCTTCTTCGGAAAGAATTAGGATACGAAGGGGTCATTTTTAGTGATGATATGCACATGGCGGCCATTATTAAAAACTATGGCTTCAAGGAAGCCGTAGTTTTAGCCATCAATGCGGGTATTGATTGCCTGATTTTTTCAAATAATATTTCTCCCGATGAAATTATTTCTGCGGAGGCCCTTCATCGTCACATCAAAACTCAAGTTTTGACAGGTACAATAGATGCAAACAGCATCACTCAATCATACCGTAGACTAATCAAACTAAAATCTGCACTCGGCCTCAACTACTTAAAGCCTTGACCCTCAATATTGATAGAAAAAATCAAAAACCTCTATTCTAAAAAATCTGGATTAAGCTGTTATTTTAAAGGATTCTATAAGAAATTTGCTAATCAATAGTATTACTATTATTATTGCATAGATAAATGACCAAGCTAAATTAATTACTACTAATAACAACGGCCAAGGTGAATATGCTTTAAGGGAGCACCTATAAGGTAATGTTAAAATCCTAAAAAGTTTCAGTTATTGACTATTTGGAAAAAGTCGTATGAATTGCACGCTTCGAAACTATGATAAAATATAATCCTAAATCCTGGGCTTCTCTTATTTTTGACGTCTACAGTAGATATGTTTTCAAATCATTGTTGCCCCTTATTTTGTTTATTGGGGTGTTTTCAACCGCTTATGTAGCCATCATCGTCGATCTTCTTCAACTCCATTATGAAAGCACAGTACAATTCCATTCTATCATTGGTGTGATGCTGGGCCTCTTTTTGGTCTTTAGAATCAATACTGCCTATGACCGTTGGTGGGAAGGAAGGAAATTATGGGGGAAATTGGTCAATGATACGCGATATTTAGCGATAAAAATAAATAGTATTCTGCCTGCTGATCGAACAGCCGATCGAGAATTTTTTACTGAAATGATTGCAAATATAGCTTTCGCAACCAAAGAACATCTTCGAGACAGCATCCTCATCAGTGAATTATCATTACCTGATGAGAACTTAAGAAATAACGTCATTGCTAGCACGCACAGACCCAATAAACTGGCCGATGCCTTATTTGGAAGAACCCATCAACTTTATAAAGAGCATATCATCGATGGTCACCAACTTTATATTCTAGATAAAGAATTAAAGGGTTTTGTAGATATGATAGGGGGCTGCGAACGTATCAAAACAACACCTATCCCTTTTTCATTCAGTATGTTTATCAAGAAATTTTTGTTCATCTACTCTATGACGCTTCCAGTCAGCTTTGCCTGGCAATTTGGTTATTGGACGACACCTATCGTGATTGTTACCTTTTATTTTTTAGTGAGTGTTGAGCTGATATCAGAAGAAATCGAAGACCCTTTTGGAGAGGATATCAATGATTTGCCCCTCGATGAGATTTGTTTCAAGATCAAAAACAACGTTGAGGAGATCCTGCCCAAAAAATAAGCTGCTTTTTGAGGTCTGAAACTTTTTCAATAATCACTATGGCAATATTTCTTTAATCGATAGGCACATTTACATGCCTTTCAGCATGATATGATGAACGAACTAAAGGACCCGATTCAACATATTTCAACCCCCTCCTTAAGCCTTCCTCTTTGTACTTTTCAAATTGATCCGGATGGATAAATTCTGCTACTTCAATATGCATTTTTGTGGGTTGTAGATATTGCCCCAATGTCAAAATATGTAACCCCGCCTCCACCAAATCATCCATGGCCTTAAAAACTTCTTCTTCGGTTTCTCCAAGACCCAGCATAATACCTGATTTGGTTCGCTTCCCCATCTGATAAGTACGTAAAGTTTGTTCTAAGCTTCTCGCATATCTTGCCTGAGGCCTCACCCTTCTGTAAAGTCTTTCAACTGTTTCCATATTATGAGAAACTACCTCTTGTCCTCCTTCAACCATCCGCTGTAAGGCATCCCAATTATTCTTAACATCTGGTATTAAGGTCTCTATAGTAGTAGTTGGGCTTAATTCCTTTACCAGTTTTACCGTCTGATACCATATTTCTGCACCCCGATCTTTGAGCTCATCTCGATTGACCGAAGTAAGTACCGCATGTTTTACCCCCATGGTGGCAATGGCTTCTGCAACGCGTTGGGGCTCAGCCTCATCATATTCAGGAGGCCGTCCCGTAGCTACCGCACAGAAGGTACAACTTCGTGTGCATACATTTCCCAAAATCATGAAGGTAGCCGTTCCTGCACCCCAACATTCTCCCATGTTTGGACAGTTTCCACTCTCGCAAATGGTATGCAGCTTATTTTCATCTACAATTTTACGAACCTTCGCATAAGCTTCACCAACCGGGAGTTTTACGCGCAGCCAATTTGGTTTTTTTATGTGCTTACTAGACGCTGCTGAAATTACAGGTAATTCTATCATTCGGTTTTTTAATATTAACTCAAAATTAATAAATTCTCTTTCCCCAAAAGAAGGTAAAAAAAGCGGAGGTGTACAAAGCCCTATTGGGCTTGGTAGGTACAATAACTATTTGTTTAACATAGCCTTCAGCCATCACACCAAACTCGATCCCAATCACATTCCTCATAAAACTGCCAAATTCAAAATCTAATGCCGCTTTGATATTGATTCCAGGGATTATTTTTGACTCTCCAAAGCCTTGTAAAAATTTACCTGAGCCCTGGACGGATTGTAAATTCGTATACCTTACTGGATCGTATACCACATATTCTCCACCAGAGGTAAGCACATAATAGGGTATGACAATACCAATGGTTGGTCCTGCGGCTATATTGGCATTAATTTGAACTCCTTTTTGGCTTTCCTTTCCATATATAATTTTATCCCTCCCATATTGACCTCTAATAGCCAATAATCTATTTTGCTTTCCCCAAATGAAGGTGCTTCCATTTTGTGAAGAAGTATATTTTAGCTCACTAGGATGAGCTACGTTTACCAACTCAATACCGAAAGTTTCGAAAATATCCTCTTTGTGACTTCTTCCGTATCTAAAAACTACTCCTCCAATCAAACTACTATTGGTATTGGTCGTCACTCCCCAAATAAATTCTTTTACGTATTTATCTTCGTCATCAAATTGGGAAAATCCCAAAGAGAAGCTTAAAATCATAAAAAAAGTTAGAATCCCTTTAAACATTAATCGATTTATTCTATTGTTGTAACGTAGAGGTAAAGATAAAAGTTTGTAGATGCAATTCAAATCGAATTATCAAGGAAGATTAAGAACTTCAATCATGCATCAAGGTTCTGGAGATACGCTCCTTACCGATGCGCCCAAAGATAACAAAGGTCAAGGCGAAACTTTTTCACCAACCGATCTGGTGGCAGCAGCTTTAGGTAGTTGCATAGCAACCATTATGGGTATAGAAGCTGATAAAATGAATATTGACCTCAATGGCCTCACTTGGGAGACCACCAAAGAGATGCAAACCCATCCAAGAACCATTGGGAAGATTAAGGTCCATTTTAGTTGGAAGAACTGCGAAATTTCTTTTGAACAACGTATTTTGTTAAAAAACAAAGGCCTGTCCTGTCCTGTCACGTTGGCGCTCTCACCCAACATCATACAAGAAATTACCTTCGACTTTTAATCCTCTTGAAGATAAGCCAATAACACTTGGTAATCTATATCGAAATGCGAATCATGATACGTAACCGATCCCCCTTCAATAACTAATACTTGCGGTGATTCATGGTGCAAGTCAAAATCAATGGAAATTTGATCAGAGATACTGCGGTACCTGAGCAAATCTAGAAAATAGACGGGTAAGTCCCCTATCTCATCCCCACGCCATTTTCTTTCGAGACGATCAAGCACCATGGCACTGGTTGAACAGCTGGTGCTGTGCTTGAATATTATCACAGGCTGTTCTTGAGACGCTTGTTTGATTTCTAGCAATTGATCTTCACTTATGAGAGGTATCCAATTCATTAATTGTTCCAAATTTTTCGTTCTTTTTTATCAAATTTTGCGGGACTGACCCTTTCCTTAATCCCCTCAGGAGTATGGGTGGAAGGTCCCAATTTCACCCACAAAAGATTCCAATCTCTATTTCTGGAATTTAAATAACCTCCTTGATCTGATTTTTTAACACTTAAATCGGTGAGGGCCGGACCCGTAAAGGAGGTCCAGGATTTCTTATTAATAAATAAATCTAAAGTAAACCAACTCAGCTCACTTGCATTAAAATGATTTTTCTGCCCTGCTACACTTCTTATTTTATTTTTTTCAAACTCATGATTTGCAAACTCCGCATATTTTAAACGTTTACCCAAAACATAAGCCCCGTCACTTTCAGGATGCTTCCCTCGATTTTTATTTCCATTAAATAGCCCTTGCCCCTTTTTCTTAACCTTTATCGTTCTCAGCTTAGCATCACTATCAGGTATCAATTGAGCCTGCGTTTTATAAGATATACAGCACAAAAAAAACACAAATAAGAAGGATAATATGTAAGGTGACCTCTTCAAAAGTTTAATGTAAATTAATCAATTTAATATTTGAGTAAATAATCTAACTGTTCAAACAACCGCTGCTGGGGTAAAAAATTTTGTTCTAAGGCATCAGAAAATGGAACAGGCGTATCTAAACTCCCTACTCTCAAAACTGGCGCATCCAAATCTTCAAAGCAATGGGTACCTATCCAAGCCGCAATTTCTGCACCAATACCACCCGTTATGCAATCTTCATGCAGGATCAAGCTCTTATTGGTTTTCTTTACTGAAGCACTTACCGTTTCTTTATCCCATGGCATCAAAGTACATAAATCTATTATTTCGAGCCCATCTACCGTTTTCGATGCTTCTAATGCCCAATGTACGCCCATGCCATAGGTAACTATGGTTAACCGACTCCCTTTCAATGCTACATGTGCCTTTCCTATTTCCATCGTATGATAATCCTCAACTACGGGTCCCGTCAAAGATCTATACAAATATTTATGCTCAAAAAAGAGATAAGGATTGGGGTCTTCAATCGCCGCACACAACAAGCCCTTGGCGGCGGCTGGCGTGGATGGGTATACAATTTTCAGGCCCGGCGTATGAAAAAACCAAGCCTCGTTTGATTGTGAGTGAAAAGGGCCGGCGTTTACGCCCGCACCTGTTGGCATTCTTATGACAACGTCTGCATTTTGTGCCCATCGATAATAAGATTTTGCCAAATTATTGACAATTTGATTAAACCCACAGGTAACGAAATCTGCAAATTGCATTTCCATTACCGACTTCATGCCCGCAATACTGAGCCCCAAGGTAATCCCAACAATGGCTGATTCGCATAAAGGTGTATTTCGAATCCGTAGGGGTCCAAATTGTTCTAAAAATCCTTCCGAAATTTTAAAAACTCCTCCATATTCTGCAATATCCTGTCCTAAAAATACAAGCTCCTTATGACGCTCCAAACTTTGCCGAAGACCTTCTGAAATTGCATCAACATATCTAATCTCTCTGGTCGTTGGCTCTAGATCCCTATTTTTTTGAGTAAATGGGGCATAAACATCAGCGAGTTCCTGTTCCGGATTCACCGTTAATGGCGCTTCGCTGAAGGCCTGTTTAACCGCCATGTTAATCTCTTTTTTAATATCCTCTTTAATTGTTTCTAAAACATTCGAGTCAATTCCTGACTCAATTAAGAAGGATTCATAATTGGTAATGGGATCTTTTTTTGCCCAATAATCCATCAACTCTTTCGGGACGTATTTAGTCCCCGATGCTTCCTCATGGCCTCTCATTCTAAACGTTTTTGCTTCAAAAATAACGGGTCGAGGTCGTTCTCTTATCGAATCGCAAACCTTTTCAAGTTCATTCATGACCTCTAGAATGTTGTTACCATCTACCGAAATAGCTTCTATTCCGTAAGCCGGACCTTTCACCAAAAATGAGTCGAAGTTAAACTGTTGGTTACTGGGAGTTGAAAGGCCATAGCCATTATTTTCGATAACAAAAATTACAGGTAAATTCCAAACCGAAGCGACATTAACAGCTTCATGGAAATCTCCTTGACTCGTACCCCCATCACCTGTGAAAACAAGGGTCACCTTTTTCTTTTTTTGTATCAAGTCTGCCAATGCAATCCCATCCGCAACCCCAAGTTGCGGTCCCAAATGAGAAATCATCCCAACGAGGTGATGCTCTTGAGTACCAAAATGAAAGGAGCGATCGCGACCTTTGGTAAATCCGTTGGCTTTCCCTTGAAATTGGCTAAATAGCTTTTCCAGCGGGATTTTTCTAGTGGTAAATATCCCTAAATTTCGATGCATGGGTAAAAGGTATTCCGAATCTTTCAAGCACAAGGCAGCACCAACACTGATCGCTTCTTGACCAATTCCTGAAAACCATTTGGTTATTTTACCTTGCCTTAGCAGGATTAACATCTTTTCTTCAATCAGACGGGGCGTAACCAGTTCTTGGTAAATTTCGATCAACCTACTTTCTGATCTTTTATTGGGTTCAAATTTCATGATTCAAAAAATTTCGAAAAAGACTTTGTAAAGATGGTACACTCTCATGAATTTTTAGATGTTATTTTTGTATTTCACAATGGCTTATGATTGAATTCGAAAAATTTAAATTAACCAATGGCCTTGAGGTAGTTCTTCATCAGGACAAAACCTCTTCATTGGTCTGCTTGAACACCCTATACAAAGTGGGCTCTAAAAATGAAGATCCTAATAAAACTGGCTTCGCCCATCTTTTTGAACACTTGATGTTTGGGGGGTCCAAGCATATCCCTAATTTTGATAGCCCCTTGCAAGCTGTAGGAGGTGATAACAATGCCTTCACAAGCAGTGACATTACCAATTATTATACCACTGTTCCTGCAAACAATATAGAAACTGGTTTCTGGCTTGAATCAGATCGGATGTTGGCATTATCATTTGAAGAGCAAGTACTTGAAAGAGAAAAAAATGTGGTCGTTGAAGAATTTAAACAACGCTACCTGAATCAACCCTATGGAGATGTTTGGTTGAAATTGAGCCCTGCAGCCTACCAATTACACCCATATCGTTGGCCAACCATCGGAAAAGAAATTTCCCATATTGAAAATATAAATATGGAAGAGGTAAAAGCGTTTTTTAATACTTACTATGCCCCCTCCAACGCGATATTGGTCATTGCAGGTAATATCAACCTCTTAGAAGCGCAGCGACTTTGTGCCAAATGGTTTGCACCCATTGAGGATCGAAGTGTGAACAAGCGTGTCATCCCCTTGGAGCCAAAGCAGACCCAGGGTCGACACATCGATCTAACCGCTCAGGTTCCCCAAAATGCTATTTATAAAGCCTACCACATGCCCGGTAAGGTCAGTAAGCAATATCAAGCAAATGATTTGCTCTCAGATATTTTAGGCAGAGGTAAGTCTTCTCTTTTACATCAGCGCGGTGTTAAAAAATCACAGGTTTTTTCTTCCTTATCTTCTTACGTAACCGGAAGTATAGACCCAGGGCTTATGATTATTAGTGGTCGGCTCAGTGAAAAGATTACTTTTGAGACCGCTGAAAAAACACTTGATGATGCTTTTCAAGAACTAAAGACACAACCTACTGAATCACTCCAAAAAGTTAAAAATATGGCCGCCTCATCCATCACTTTTGGAGAGATCGATTTATTAAATAGGGCCATGAGTTTAGCTTATAGCACCCATTTGGGAAATACCGATTTAGTCAATAAAGAAATTGATATCGTTGAAGCGGTAACTGAAGAAGAAATAAGCGCTGCCATCCATAGTACCTTACTTGAATCAAATTGTACCACATTGTATTATCATAAAAATTAAGTCTATGAAACCTGCTATTAAAATTGGCTATGGCTATGATGTTCATCAGCTTGCCCCTCAAGTAGACTTCTGGTTGGGTGGTATCAAAATCCCCCATACCCACGGAGCGATCGGCCATTCTGACGCAGATGTATTGATTCATGTGATCTGCGATGCCCTCCTTGGAGCTGCAAATTTACGTGACATCGGCTTTCACTTTTCTGATAAAGATCCGAAATTCAAAGGTATTGATAGTAAACTATTGTTAAAAGAAGTCATGAATCTCATTGATAAAAAAGGTTTTAAAGTTGGAAATATTGATACCACAATATGCCTGCAAGAACCTAAAATAGGACCTTACATTGAAGATATAAAAACCTGTCTATCTCAGGTAATGGACCTAGATATTGAGGATATCTCGATCAAAGCTACCACGACCGAAACCCTCGGATTTGTAGGTAAAAAAGAGGGCGTTTCGGCGCATGCAGTAGTCCTTATCTATAAAGGCTAAAAGCAGCATGATTCCTTCAAACGCCGAAAATAATGACAAAAAGGCATCTCTAAAATCCTCCAACTTAGAACTGATTACTACTGGAGATGGTTCTTCATCCTTATTGAATACAGAATTAAATGATTTTTATCATTCAACGAAGGGAGCCATTGGAGAATCTCTGCATGTTTACATTGAGCAAGGCCTTGACTATTTTATAAAAAGGGATCCTTCCTGTAAGCACATTAAGATTCTCGAAATCGGATTTGGAACAGGATTGAACGCCCTACTCGCTCTCCATTGGGCCCAGGACAATTCATGCCTAGTTGATTATGAAAGCCTAGAGACCCATCCTTTACCTGCAGCCATTTATACACAATTACAATTCAAAAATTGGTCCAAAAATCTAGCCAAGATTCATCAATGTGAATGGGGGGTTACTCATAGCATCAATGAGGTCTTTAAGCTGACCAAGCACAGAGCGTCACTTGAAAAATTCAAACAAATAGCCAGTCATTACGATATAATTTTTTTTGATGCTTTTAGCCCGTCGAAACAACCTGATATTTGGTACCAATCGAATTTAAAAAAATGTTTTACCTCCCTCAAAAAAAATGGGGTTTTGGTTACTTACTGTGCGCAAGGGCAATTCAAAAGAGATTTAATAGAGGTCGGGTTTGAGATCGAAACGTTACCTGGTGCTATGGGGAAATGGGAAATGGTTCGAGCCCAAAAAGTTACTTAGACAGATCTAATCTTTATTTGCCACCTCTTCTTGAGCCTGTTGGGCAATCTCAGAGGTCAATACTTGCTCTAAAGATGATATCGCTGATACGTTAAAGAAGCCGACGGGATGAATAGCTGAATTCACATCCTCATTCATCAAATTAGTTGACACATTTGAAAATGGTGGCGCAAACAAAGCCCCAAATCCACCCGAGCGAACCGTTTGAATCTTTACTTCATTAAGAAAATAAAAAGCCGACTCACTGATAGAATGAATTTCCACATAGATCGTATCTCCAATCGAATAAGGTGGCTCAATCAATGCCTCACCTGTCTCATCTGTGTCAAAAGGATTGATCAATTCTTGTATTGGTTGAATAAATACCTGACCATCTATGTTCCCCCCTACGCTGAAACCCGCATCATAGGCGATGTTTATTTCACTTGCCTTATTGAGATATAATCCATTTTTCCAAGCTTTTATCCAATAGGTATTGCCCACTCCCGCTAAATCCGTAGCGACTACCTCAGCTAAATAATAATCCTCTGCTGTAGAAAAGTCTTCCTCTTGATACTTAAAGGTAATCGAATCTACAGGGGGCACTGGATTCATTTCTGAAGTTCCACTAAATCGTATTCCATCAATGGATACATTCAGCTGATAAGAAGTCCCCACTTGCAGAAATGAAGTACTTAAAGAATCCCCCCAGACATATCCTTCCGCAGACTCTTCGAAATCATATCTATTTCCATCTTCATCGGTCAGATACACTTCGGCTCCAGAAAGAAGTTTCGGAAGCTCGGACATAAAATAATTATTGGATTTAGATAAAAATATCTTTTGGCTTCCGGGCAAATCATTGAGCCATGCATCTACCACATATTGTTCTAGACTAGGTTCAAGTTCAGGATAGATGATATTCTCACAAGCAAAAAAAACAAAAGCAATGAGCAAAATAAATATATTTTTCATTTCCTAAAATTTAAAATTATAAGAAAAAGCAGGCACAAAAGAACCAATGATAGAAATTTGAGAAGCCATGGTCTCTACAGGCTCATGAATAGGCTGCCTATCTGAGCCTTGAGAAAATATGATGGCAAATGGATTTCTTCTGTTGTAAACATTGTAAACTGAGAACACGAAATAATCAGTATTCTTTCTGCCTTTCTTACCAAAATATACATTGTCCCAAGTAACCGAAACGTCCAATCTATGATAATCAGGTATGCGAACATTCCCGCGCTCATTTTTTAACAATGGAATGACATAACCTTGTTGTGAAAAGCGATCGTTAGGAAAGGTAGTTGGCGTTCCTGAGAGATAGCTGAAAACACCTGAAAGCGTTATTCTATCATTAATTTGATAATTATTTGTGATTTTTAAATTATGCCTTTGGTCAAATCTATTGGGATACCATTGCCCTTTTCTTTCAGCCATATCTGTGCCATAATTAACGCCATCGATCTTCAACTCTGATTTTCCTAAAGTATAACTGATCCAACCATTGAAGCGCCCACGTGTTTTTCTCAAATACAGTTCCAATCCATAAGCCCTCCCATCGCCTGAAAGCAGGTCCCCTTCCAAAAACTCATTGATCAAGATATCGGCACCATCAATATAATCAACCTGATTTTTATTCCATTTATAATAAACCTCTGCAGAGGTTTCAAACAAGTTCCCCTGCAAATTCTTAAAATATCCCACAGCGATCTGATTCCCCGTCTGAGGTTTGATATTATTGGTACTTGGCTGCCAGACATCAATAGGTGTTGCCGCTACCGTATTGGAAATCAAATGAATGAACTGATTCATTCGATTGTAGCTCCCCTTAATCGAACTCGTAGGGTTCAAGGTATAACGCATAGAAGCTCGAGGCTCTAAAACCTCATAATGAGCAATGGTTTCCATGTTATCGTGTGACTGTGTTCCAATCCAAGGTTTTCTTTCTCCGGGAATCGCTGTTCCGTAAGAATAAGAATTGCCTCCACCTAAGTAACGAAAAGAAGATATTCTAAGACCATATTGGGTACTTAAACGGTCATTGATTTTTTGATTATTCCCAAAATAAACCGATGTCTCAAGGGATTTTTTTTTGTCTAAGCTGATATCTGAAATAAACCCATCACTAACTCCAATCGCATTGGCCGGTTCAAATTCATAAAACAAAAATTCTGCCCCAAAAACAATCTCATTTTGAGCATTAAGGAAATAATTGAATTCAGGTTTAAAATCGTAGGTCTTAATATTTGATGACCAATCGAAAGTATCTGAAGCGTCGTCACCAAAACTAAATCCGTAATCGTAATCAGAAAATACACCAGTAAAATTAGAAAATAACTTATCACTAAAAAGGTGATTCCATCTAATCGTTCCTGTTTGATTCCCCCAATCAAAGCCTTGTCGTTCATCAAACTTAAATACATCTCGACCAAAATACCCGGATAGATAGACCCGATTTCTGTCATCTATATCCCAATTTGCCTTTGCTGTTAGGTCATAAAAATACAACGCCGCTCCATTGTCAAATACGTCTGTAAAGGGTTTAGCTAACACGTCCACATAAGATCTTCGGCCTGCCAGAATAAAGGATGCTTTTTCCTTTTTAATCGGGCCTTCCACCGAGAATCTACTAAAAACAGTTCCAACACCTCCATTAAATTCATAACTTTTATTGTTTCCTTCCTTCATCCTTATGTCCAGTATCGACGCCAACCTTCCCCCGTACTGAGGAGGAATACCCCCTTTATATAATTTAACGTCTTTGACCGCATCAGGATTAAATACGGAGAAGAAACCAAACAAATGTGAGGTTTGATATACGGGCGCCTCATCCAAAAGCACTAAATTCTGGCCTACACCACCCCCTCTCACATTAAAACCAGAGGCACCTTCACCCACTGTACTTACCCCAGGTAACAACTGAATACTTTTAATGATATCTACTTCTCCAGCAAAAGTGGGTACTTTCAATATTGATTTGATATCTAGCTTAGCTGTGCTCATTTCTACATCGCTGATATTGGCATCTTCACGATTTGCGGACACCACCACCGTATTCAACTCCTTTTCAATCTCTATAAGTTCAATATCAAGACGCATATTTTCTGTCAGCTTCAAAATCATATTCTGCGTATTAAAACCAACATATCTGAATTCAACATCATAAGTGCCCGGAGGAACACTTAATGAATAGAACCCATACACATTGGTAACTGCTCCGCCTTCCACTTGTTTGATGTAGACCACCGCCCCGACAAGAGATTCCCCGTTGGCTGCATCGCTAATTTCACCGTTTAATGTGACCATTTGCTGCGCAGACAACCAACTTGCATTGAAGAATATAATTAAAAAAAGTAGCCTCATGGTTGTAAAAAAAGTAGCTTTATTTATGGTTTTCGTTCTATTTCCGGCTTGTTTGTATCTATGCGGCAATATTAATATTTAAAATTACCATGAGTAAACTATTGCACAATTAATTTAAAAAGAGGAAATTAAAGATTGCCCCATTTTCTAAATAAAAATCCTATTATTTTTGACCTTGGCAATAACTTAAAATTAAACACATCTTTAGCTGTCATCGTTCAATCAAAGACTTGGATTCATACAAAAATTCATTTTATCCAAAAAAAATTTTTATATTTTGTATGTTCAGTAGGATTTATTTTGTTTGATGTGTTGAAATTATATTACCCACAATCAATAGCAATAATGCACAGGTAGACATTACAATAAGTATCATAAAAAGTTCAATTTTTTTCATTTTCCTTTACCGTTTTTTTTTCTTCCCTCTTTTTTTGAACCCAATTAATTCTTTTGGCTGATTTCAAAAAAAGGCATCCCACCACAGAATGCCTTTATAACAACCAACCACTGGAGTAGTAACTCCAAAACCATATAGCTAAGATGGACCTTCAAGACGGCTCTTTCAAATCGACTGTAATCAAATACTTATTTCTTGGTTTGAAAATCGAAAAAACTAGGATAAAGGAAATGAGGCCTCTCAATACATCTAAGTGGCAAGCGAAAGCCTATCGACTTTTATAGCTAGGTCGCCTGTTGAATCTTAGGCAAAAAAAAGGCATCCCACCACAGAATGCCTTTATAACAACCAACCACTGGAGAAGCATCTCCAAAACCACATAGCTAAGATGGACCTTCAAGACGACTCTTTCAAATCCACTTTAATCAAATACTTATTTCTTGATATGAAAATAGGAAAAACTAGGATAAAGGAAATGAGGCCTCTCAATACATCAAGATGATGAGCGAAAGTATGGCATCATTTATAGCTATAACAACTGCTCTTTTATAGCATCCTTGATATAGATACATGTCAATTGAATATATAAAAGCTCCCTAATTTATATGATCCGCCGTTCATTTCACCAAGTTCTGAAATTTGTATCTCTTTAAAAATATATCTATTTTTAAATTTTGCTAACTATAAATCGATTTAAAATGAAAAAATTATTAATCTTAATAGCTGTATTTTCAGCCAACACTTTATTTGCTCAAAATACTTTTCAACTTTGGAATTTCAATGCCAAGCCAGGGATGGAAGAAGCCATTGCCAAGCTCGCTGAAGAGCAATGGGGTGATGCTAAATTTAAATCCGGTGGTATTCAAATTGAAAGAATTGCTCATGGAGACAATCCATACTCACACAGAGTGATTCTTTTTGGAGAAGTAGGTAAAATTGGAAGAGTAGAGGGAGATACGCAAGAATTTGAATGGGAATTATTCATTGAAAAACTTAACCATTTTATTGAAGAATGGGGGACCTCATATGCGGGTCGGTTTCTCAGTGCTGAAGGTGGCTCATGGAGTGATTATCCTTATGTCCAAATATATGACCTAAAATTGGATAATCCTGCGGCATTTAAGGTCGCTCATGACAAATTAGTGAAACAAACCTCACAAACAAGAGGAGACAGACCTGTTGCATTTGGAACCTATGACATAGGAGGAGGCGAAAATATTTCGCATTGGGTAGCCATTGGTGCCGCCGATTTTAGTGATCTAATGGACCAAAAAGTTTTAGAAGAAAAATATGTCAAAGAGTGGGCCGAATGGACGAAAAATAATGGGGGCGCAGTTTCTCCCTCAAATTATACTCTTAATGTTCTTGCTGCCTACACCAATGAATAATCATCAATAGTTTAATTCTATTGATGATAAAAAACCCTCCCATTGGAGGGTTTTTTATTTAAACCACGGGCATCTGCTCTTCTCTAAGATCAAGCTTAGTTTATTAAACATAAAAAGGTATTTAAGCAACGGAAACAAATCTAAATCTTAGTCAAAAAATAAAGGCATCCTCACCACAGAATGCCTTTAAAACAACCAACCATTGGAGAAGGATCTCCAAAACCATATTGCTAAGATGGTCCTTCAATATTTATCTTTCAAATCCGCTGTAATCAAATACTTATTTCTTGATATGAAATCCGGAAAAACTGTGATAAGGAAATAAGACCCCTCAAAATACGGCGGTGCCCAGTGGAAGTCTACTACCTTTTATAGCTAGGGTGCCTCTTGAATCTTAGGCAAAAAAAAGGCATCCCACCACAGAATGCCTTTAAAACAACCAACCACTGGAGAAACATCTCCAAAACCATGTTGCTAAGATGGCTCTTCAATATTTCTCTTTCAAATCCGCTGTAATCAAATACTTATTTCTTGATATGAACTCCGAAAATAATAATATCAGTTACTTAATACCATTCATTAACCTCTTACTAAAAAATCGCATTTAGGGATCCCTTCTAGGATTAAGGCAATCAAGAAATTAATTTTTTAATAATTAATTCAGCATGCTCACGAGAATTCTCAATAAACCATTTATTCGTTTTTAGGCCTCCACAAATAACCCCAGCAAGAAAAATTCCTGGAACATTGGTTTCCATAGTTTCAGAATTATGAAAAGGCGTTTGATTGACATCTGTTCCTATCCTTACACCCATAGAAGTTAAAAAATTAAAATCTGGCTGATAGCCTGTCATCGCAAGAACAAAATCATTGACAAGAGTAATCTTATCCTCGCGTGTCTTAATGTCAATCTCATCCTGTCGGATCTCGGTAATCGTTGATTCAAAATGGGCTTTTATGGCTCCTTCCTCTATTCTATTTATAATATCAGGCCGAGCCCAATACTTCACATTGGATCCGATTTCAGCTTCGCGAATAATCATCGTTACCTTTTTTGCCCCTTTCCTGTAGGTATCTAAGGCAGCGTCTACTGCAGAATTAGCAGATCCGATAACCGCTACATTCATACCAAAATAAGGATGTGCCTCCTGATAATAATGTCTGACTTTAGAAAGGGATTCGCCAGGAATATTTAACAAAAATGGCAAATCGTAAAAGCCCGTTGCCACAATAATTGAAGTTGCTTGATGCGTGGTTTTTGTCGTCTTTACATCAAAAAGTTGATCTTCCTTAACGACACTGACGATTTCTTCATACAAATTGATCTTTAAATCCCAAGCAAGTGTTACCCTTCTATAGTATTCTAAGGCTTCGGATCTCGTAGGTTTGGGACTGTTTGAAATAAAGGGGACTTCCCCTATTTCTAATCTATCTGAAGTAGAGAAGAAGGTCATGTTTGCCGGATAATGATAGATTGAATTAACCAAAGTCCCCCGATCTACAATCAAGTTACTCAACCCTGCCTTTTTAGCGGCTATGGCACAAGCAAGGCCAATCGGGCCCGCTCCAATAATCAAACAATCTACTTTCAAAATCGATATACTTTATGGGGTGTAATACAATAATCTAACGCAACGTCATGCGCCTCGACATAAGGAATTAAATCAACTGGGCCACTCAGGCATAATCCTATCTTTTGAACCTTTAGATGGCTGATTTCACTCAATAATTCGTCATAATAGCCTTTTCCGTAGCCAATCCTATTCCCTTTCTTATCCACAACTAACAAGGGCACCAGAATCGCTTGTAAATCATCTAGAGCAGCAGAAGCCTGATGCAACGGTTCTGGAATACCATAGCGATTGACTTGGATTTTATCGGTCGACTCATAAGTATGATGAGACATGCTCCTATTTTGAAAATCTGTTTTGGATATCAAGACCTGACGTCCGCAGGACCAAGAAGCTTGAATGATGGTTTGAGTCTCTGGTTCTTTATTTTTGCCTATGGCGAGATAGGTGTGAAAACATTGAATATTAAGATTTTCCATCAACCCTAAGCAAAGGTTTTGAATCTGCTGATTGCGCTCGATATACACCTGAGCATCGAGCATCTTTCGATACATTAAAATATGCTTTCTTAATTCCTCTTTTGAACTTATTCCTCCCAAAACAGATAAAATGAAAATTTAAAGGGCTCAAATTCATCCAACAGCTCCTGAATTAGCGCTGTATTATTAAAATAAAAATTTAAATAATTTTCACTCCGTTCTTGAAGGACCCCGTTCGGAAATAATCTATCCTTAATACCCTCTATCTGCGTGAGTGCTGTTTGGTGATTTTTTTCTAAGGATTTTTTAAGTTTTTTCTCAATATGCTCTAACGCCTTTATCGCTTTCACTTGCTCTGAGCCGATATAACCCCCCAAAGATTGATCAATCAATTCCGCTTTTATTTTTATCGTTTCAAACAACTCACTGAACGACTGCTTTTGATCATTTAGAGAAGGTTGATGGGTACTTGTCCGACTTAAATAATCTGTTTTCAATTGTTGCTTGCTTCGAAAGAGCTGCTCATCAGCTATACCTAATTTTTTTGCCTTTTTTGCTGTGGTTTGATTAATAATCATCCCGAAATTTCGAGGCATTAAAACAGGAAAACTCATCTTATAATAATCAAAAACCCCTTTTAATTGTAGCCAATAAATGATCTCGGCTGGGCCTCCTAAATAAGCTATATTGGGTAATATGACCTCTTGATAAATGGGTCTCATAATCACATTGGGACTGAACCTTTCTGGGTAATGGTCAATCTCTGAAAGAATCTCCTGCTTGGTAAATTTAATGTCTGAGTCCAGCACACTGAAATTTTCCCCATCAGAAATAATCCGTCTCCGAAAATCATCGAGATAAAAAAAGTTGATGGGCCTACTAAATGCTTGTGATTTGTAACCTAAATCAATCAATTGCTCATTGGTGTCTTTTACCCTCTGATGCGCGTTTTGATTGAGGATATCATCCTTCATTATAGGTGCAAACTGGGCCTTCAATTGGCGATCATCACCATCAACCACAATCAGGCCTTCAGATCCAAAGAGTTCATTAACGTAAAATCGTACTGAATCTGCTAAAGTTTCAAATCGACCATAGGCTTTTTCAAATAACTCGACGTTCTCATGTATCTGATCCAGCACTTCCGCTAGTGAAGAAGGATCAAATCTTCCTACTGCACCGGTTTGTTCGGTAGCCCATTGGTATTTTTTACCAAACATATTGAAACAGCTAATTTCTTCAAAGTCATGGTCTTCAGTAGCCATCCAATAAACGGGAATAAAATGATAATCAGGATAATGTGCTTTGAGCTTTTTTGATAAATTTATGGTGGTGATTAGCTTGAATAAAAAATAAAGAGGCCCTGTAAATATATTCAACTGATGACCTGTAGTGACGGTGAAGGTACGCGCTTCTGAAAGGCTTTGAATGTTCTCCGAAAGTTTTGACGCACAGTTCAAGCCGTCATACTGAATCTCTAAAGCATCTACCAGCGTTTTTCTCTTTGTCGGACTGAATGCTTTATTAGTGATTGCAGATTTAAAGGATTCAATTTTAGGCTCCCACTCATAAAATTCTTTCAACGCATCTTGTCCCTCGATATAATCTAAAAACATCTCTGAAAAAGAGCCTGCTTTTCGTAAAGATAGATGTGTTTTTTTCATGATTAGACTAGGCTTTTATGGGTTTTGCATATAAATCAAAAGCCGATGCAGATGTGATTACTACTTCACAAAAATCTCCCACCCTAAGATAACCATCATCCGAATTTATAAGTACTTCATTATCCACTTCAGGAGAATCATGCTCGGTACGTCCCACATATTGTCCTCCCTCAAACCGATCAATCAACACGCGGTATTTTTTCCCCACTTTTTCAGCATTTATTTCTTCGGAAATTCCTTCTTGTAATTCCATAATTGCCTCTAAGCGTTGTTGCTTTACCTCATCGGGAACATCATCTTTCATCGTATAAGAATGGGTGTCCTCCTCATGAGAATAGGTAAAGACACCTAATCTTTCAAATCTATTTTTTTCAACAAAGTCCATCATCTCCAAAAATGCTTCTTCTGTTTCGCCCGGATGCCCAACGATCAGCGTGGTTCTAATGGCAATTTTAGGAATTTTCTCTCTTATGACATTCAAAAGAGCCTCTGTTTTCTCCCGGGTCGTACCTCTTCGCATCAATTCAAGCATGCGCGTTGATCCATGCTGTAAGGGTATGTCCAGATAATTACAAATATTGTTCCTCTTGGCCATCACATCCAAAACATCCATCGGAAATCCACTAGGAAAGGCATAGTGAAGCCTGATCCAATCAAGGCCTTCGACATCTGCCAACTGATTCATCAAATCAGCAAGGGCTCTTTTTTTATAAATATCTAAGCCATAATAAGTTGAGTCTTGAGCAATTAATAAAATCTCTTTGGTCCCGTTTTTCACTAAATTCTTTGCTTCCAAAAGAATCTCTTCAATGGGTTTTGAAACGTGCTTGCCTCGCATCAATGGGATGGCGCAAAAGGTACAGGGTCGGTCACAACCCTCGGATATTTTCAAATAAGCATAGTGGTTAGCGGTCGTGGTAATGCGTTCCCCTAGTAATTCACTTTTATAGGTAGCATTAAACCTTTTTAGCAGCAGAGGAAGTTCCATGGTCCCAAACCAGCCATCTACGTTTGTGATTTCTTTTTGAAGCTCTGATCTGTAGCGCTCCGAGAGACAGCCCGTGACAAAAACTTTCTCCACCATACCCTCCTCTTTGGCATCTGCATACCTCAATATCGTATCGATTGATTCTTGTTTTGCATTATCAATAAACCCGCAGGTATTGATCACAATTATATTGGCAGCATCGCTTTCTGACTCATGGGTGGTGTCAATTTGGTTGCCTCTTAATTGAGTCAACATAACTTCTGAATCCACAATATTCTTGGAACACCCAAGTGTCACAATGTTCACCTTATCCTTTTTTCTTCCTTTAGTCTTCACAAAATAATATTAATTTTTTACAAAGCTAATACAAATGGAGTCGCTTAAGCATCCAAGATGAGCATCCATTCACTAACTTTGTAAATAATGCGATTTTGGTTATTCTTTTTGAGTTTTGGCTTTTGCCTCTTCGAATCCTGTAATGAGATTGAGGATTGCACATTGGATCCTTATGGAAATTATGCGGTAGCCACATTTGATGTGTTAAATGATGAAGTTCAAATCATTGCCTTTGATTCAATCATTCTAGAAGGTTTTGGTCGATTGCCAGGAGATCAAGATACACTCATAGGCCTGCTCCTCCCTTTGCCTGTTGAAAACACCGAAGCGGTCTTTCATTATTACACAGACAGTAGCCTTTATTCATTGGCCATTACTTATAAGGTTCAACCTCTCATTTATGCGCTTTCTTGTGAGGCTGCCATTAGGTTTTATGACTTAGACACAAGCTATCACTCTTTTGACTCCCTGGTGATCGTTGGATCAGAAGTTCATTTCGATTATGTCCCTATCAATTTTGAAATCTATTTATAACATCCTATTTCTCACACTTCTCCCTTTTATCGGGATGAGCCAAATAGCAGACACCGTGCGCATTAAACCGGACTGGAATCCCTCAAGGTTACATGTTGGAATCGAGGGCTCACGGTTAATAGGGACGGCCATAAAGGGTTATAAACGTTCTTTGGGTGGAATGGTGGACCTTGATTTTCATCGATTCCTCCTCGCCTTTGAGGGTGGGGCAGAAGAAATTAACCGATTAAAAACCTATGAATATACCAATCAAGGGACTTTTTTCAAGTGGGGTCTCGATTACAATCTCATCCCTCACAATAAATACAGAAATATGGTTTCCTTGGGTCTGAGGTATGCGAAAAGTAGGTTTTCTGACCAATTGACTTTTGCAGAGGAAAATCCTTGGTTCGGTACCCAAACCTTGCAATTCTCCAATAAGGATGTTTCAGCCCATTGGACAGAAATATTGTTGCGGCTCAATGTACACGTTTGGAAAAATGTTTTGCTAGGCGCTGTCCTACGAATCGAACTCATGAAAAATGTTTCTGCTCCGGATCAATTCATCCCTTTTGATATCCCCGGCTGGGGCAGGAATTGGAAAAGTGGTACCGATGACAAAACAGCCAATATGGGATTCAGTTATTATCTGATTTATAATTTCTCTTTTCGCAAAAAAGAAATCCCTCTTAAAAAAATAAAATAATGGCTTACTAGAGGAATTTAACATCATCGATGATGTCTATCCCCACCTTTTGGTGAATTAATTTCAAGACTTTAGCCTTTGACATATTCAGTTCTTGTTTCAATGGCGCTGAATTCATGTTGACATAAAGTGTCTTTTTTTTGATAAACATTCGAGCCGTACGACTCGCGATAGTAGGCCCCATAAGTTCCTGCCACATGCCAATAAGTTTGTGCTCATTGAGCTTTCCCTCGAGCTTTTCTTCTTTTAAGTATTTACCAATGGCCTCTCGTAAGCTTTGGGTTCGGTCATGTTTCATAACTGTTCACCTTTCCATTTTCTATTTCAAATATTTTAGCATTGTGCTTGCCTTTCATGAGTAAAGATGACCTTTCTTTTCGAGCATCCGTGATAAAAACTTGACCAAATCTTGCCGAATCACTTAATAAATCCGTGAGCCTCCCAATGCGCTCATCATCGAGTTTGTCAAAGATGTCATCCAACAGCAACATAGGCTTTGTCTGCGTCGCTTTGGCCAAATAATCATATTGTGAAAGCCGTAACGCAATTAAAAAACTTTTTTGTTGCCCTTGAGAGCCAAACTTTTTTAGAGGCTGCCCATCCATTAAAAAGGAGTAATCATCCTTATGTGATCCCACATTTGTTCGTAAGGTCAAAAGATCTTTCTTTCGACTTTCTAAAAAAGTATGCTCAAAATCCCCTGCTAATATCTGAGATTGGTAAGTCATTGAACAAGTTTCATGTTCAAAAACAATTAGCCCTTCATTGGCGCTCAAAAAGGGAACAAACTTATCGACAAAATCTGCGCGCACGTGACTCAAGCTTTTGGACAGTGTGATTAATTGGGTGTCATAAGTATCTAAAAGTGATTCATTGGATGCCTTTAAATGGCCCTCCATGCCCTTTAGTAATGCGTTTCTTTGGCTCAAAATTCTATTATATACCATCAGATCAGCTAAATATTCTTGATTGTATTGGGCAATACAACCATCTACCCACTTTCTGCGAACTTCACTAATTTCCCGTATCAAATCGCTGTCATAGGGGGTACTTAGGACTAAAGGCAATTTGCCAATGTGTTCAATAATCCGATCATAGGGAGACCCATTGAGTTTGATTACCTTTTTTTTCCTCAACTCATGGTAACAAATCACTTCATGGGTTTGCCCATCATTTTCAAAATCTCCTTTGACAAGAAAATACAACGCCCCTTTTCTGATATTCTGATTATCTGTATTTACAAAAGCGGTCTTAGTGAAGGTTAAATAATGTAATGCATCTAATAAATTCGTTTTCCCCATACCATTCTGACCGAGGAATAACTGAATCCCCTCTGTAAATTCCAAGGCCAAATTTTCGTAATTCTTAAAATTTTGAAGTGCAAGTGCGTTGATTTTCATTAAATTTGAGGATCAGTATATTTTAATTATTTTTGCCCTTCATTTATATTATTTAAGGCAAATTAAAGAATTTTACATCAGAGCGTAGGTGGTATGGTAGCGAAAACAAAAAAAAATAACAAAGTAGCTTTTTCTAAAGAAACCTACTTGAATTGGTATGAACAAATGTTATTCATGCGCAGATTTGAAGAAAAGGCAGGACAATTGTACGGCCAACAAAAAATAAGAGGATTTTGCCACCTTTACATTGGCCAAGAGGCCTGTGCAGCAGGTTCAGTTTCTGCACTTATCAAAGGAGATAAATACATCACTTCTTACCGAGATCATGCCCATCCTATTGCCCTAGGTACTGACCCTAAATACATCATGGCAGAATTATTCGGTAAGTCAACCGGTGTCTCCAAGGGAAAGGGAGGCTCTATGCACATGTTTGATAAAGAAGTGGGTTTTGTGGGTGGTCATGGAATTGTGGGAGGTCAAATTCCCTTGGGTGCAGGACTCGGATTCGCAGAAAAATACAAAGGTACGGGGAACTTGTGCATCTGCTATATGGGAGATGGTGCCGTACGACAGGGCGCTTTTCATGAAGCATTAAATTTAGCCATGACGCAAAAAACTCCTGTCATCTTCGTAATAGAAAACAATGGCTATGCCATGGGGACGTCCGTAGAACGGAGCTCCAATGTCACCGAACTTCACCAGTTGGGGGAAGCTTACGACATCCCTTCTGCCGCGGTTGACGCCATGAGTGTTGAGGCAGTTCACAATGCTGTTACTGAAGCAGCTGCGCGTGCACGACGCGGGGATGGGCCCACCTTACTTGAATTTAGGACGTATAGATACAAAGGTCATTCCATGTCAGATCCAGCCAAATACAGAACCAAAGAAGAAGTGGCCTCTTATAAAGACCGAGATCCTATCGAACAAATTAAAAACGTGATATTAAATAAAAAATATGCGACTGAGGAAGTTCTCAAAGAAATGGACGTAAAACTAAAGGAGCGCGTGGCTGATGCCGTTATTTTTGCCGAAGAATCTCCCTATCCTGACCCTTCAGATGCCTATCAAGACGTTTATACAGAAAATGATTATCCTTTTGTGTTGGAGTAATCCCTAAATCACATTATTGCATTATCTTTGCACATTAAAAAAATCTACATAAATGGCTAAGTCCAAGAATAAAGAATCAAAAGGATTAGATCTCATTGAGAATCCTGAAGCGATAATCAGCAAAACAGAAGCTTTTTTTAACGATAAAAAAAACCAAAATATCGTATTTATCTCAATAGGTATTGCCAGTTTAGTCCTAATTGCTTTCTTGGGCTTTTCATATCTAAATAAAAATAAAAATGCTGAAGCACAAGAAGAAATGTTTCAGGCAGTTTACTACTTTGAAGCGGACAGTATTGGTTTGGCGCTCAATGGAGATGGTAATAATTATGGATTCTTAGATGTCCTTTCGCTCTATTCAGGAACGGATGCCGCCAATCTCTCTAACTTTTATATTGGTGCTATTTATCTGCGTTTAAAAGATTTTAACAATGCCATAAGATACCTCAATGATTTTAAGAGTAATGATTTTCTCCTGCAAGCCAGGGCTTATTCATTGATAGGAGACGCCCACATGGAATTAGATGACTTTGATAAGGCGGGTAATTATTTTATAAAAGCGGCACAGCACAAGCCTAATAAAGACTTTTCCCCTTATTATTTAAATAAATACGCCCTTGCCTTGGAATTGAAGGGCGATTTGAAAGAAGCTATAAATGCGCATGACAAAATAATACAGGAATACAGGAATTCTGTATTACTTCAGGAATCTCAAAAGCAAAAGGCGAGATTAGAAGGGTTAATCGTAGAATAAGCAATCTCATCACAGAAATAACAAGGGGAAGGTAAGCTAACTTTACCCTTATTCTCACTTATGGCGAGTACAATAAAAAATTTGAGTACATTCAGTAGCGGCGACCTCCCAGACATCACATCGAAAAAATTTGGTCTCGTGGTCTCGGAATGGAATGATGAAATCACCCATGCCCTCATGTCTGGTGCCCTTGAGACCCTACTAAAATATGGTGCTAAAAAAGAAAACATCATCATCAGGAGTGTCCCCGGTAGTTTTGAATTAACACTGGGTGCTCAAACTTTGGCTCAAGATCAAAATATTGATGCCATCCTTTGTCTGGGCTGTGTAATACAAGGTGAAACTCCCCATTTTGATTTTATATGTAATGCTGTAGCCCAAGGCATTACCACTTTAAACCTAAAATTTCACAAACCTATTGTCTTTGGTGTCTTAACTACCCACACACTACAACAAGCCATCGACCGATCCGGCGGTAAGCATGGCAACAAAGGAGATGAAGCGGCGATGACCGGGATTAAAATGTTGAATATTATTTAAAAACATGAAAGTTTATAAATTCGGGGGTACCTCAGTCGGTACGCCAGATCGAATGAAGCACGTAGCGGAATTGATTACTACGGATAACGAAAAAAAAATCATTGTATTATCAGCCGTATCGGGCACTACCAATGCCTTAGTGGAAATTGGCAATCTTTTCCAGTTGGGAAATGTTGACGGGGCAATTGATCGGCTAGAAAAATTAAGAGCGACCTACGATCCCTTCATACAATCCCTACTCACTGAAGTTTCGAATAAAAAAATAGCTTTTGAAATAGTTAATCAATATTTTGACGAAATGCATCGGCTCATTCATCAGCCCTTCTACAACCAGATTCTTAAAATTATCGTAGTAAATGGTGAATTGATCTCAACCCATCTTTTCCAAACCTATTTAAATGAAAAACACCCCGGCCATTCAGTATTAATTCCAGCCGCTGAGTTCATGTATCTCAACGAATCAGAAGAGCCTAATATGGCTTTAATTTCGGCTAAATTAGAAAGTTTACTCAACCAAAACACCAATTATGAATTATTTGTCACACAAGGTTTTATCTGTCGAAATTGTTCGGGAGGTATTGATAACTTAAACCGAGGAGGTAGTGATTATAGTGCAACCATCATGGGTGCGGCCCTAAATGTAAAAGAAATCCAAATTTGGACAGATATTGATGGCATGCACAATAATGATCCTAGAATCGTAGATAATACCAAACCCATCTCTCATTTGTCCTTTGAAGAAGCAGGTGAGTTGGCTTATTTTGGTGCAAAAATTTTACACCCAACCTGTATCATACCCGCACAGCAATTTGACATTCCTGTAAGGATAAAAAATACTATGACGCCTTTGGCACATGGTACACTCATTACCTCTAATCAAAATCCTGAAACAGTGAAAGCCATTGCTGCTAAAGACGGCATTACGGCAATCAAAATCAAATCTTCTAGGATGATTTTGGCTTATGGCTTTCTCCGCAAAGTTTTCGAGGTTTTCGAGCAGTATCAAACCCCCATTGATATGATTACTACCTCGGAAATTGCGGTTTCTATTACCATAGATGATCCAATGTTTCTTGAGCAAATCATTCAAGATCTTCAAAAGTATGGAAAAGTAGAAGTTGATCTCAATCAAACCATAATCTGTATCGTAGGAGATATGGTTGCAGAGCAAAAAGGCATCAGTAGTGAAATTTTTAAAGCCCTTGAAGAAATCCCTATTCGAATGATTTCTTATGGTGGGAGCAGAAACAACATCTCCCTTCTCGTAAAAAATAACTTGAAAGAAAAAACTTTAAAATCCCTCAATAGCCATTTATTCAATCTATAATTGAATCTTAAGCGTTCATTAAGGACTATAATAAACTCCTGACGAGCTATCCTCGAACGCGCCCGTAACTGATTTTAACACATTCACCTCTTTCCTCAATTTCAAAACTGCCATAAAACTAAAAATTAAGGCTTCTTTAAAATTAATGATTTCTGCTTTTGGCACCACTACCCTTACACCCAAGGCCCCTTCTATAGCCTCTAATAAAGCTTTATTATGAGTCCCTCCGCCGGTAACAAGGACGGTATTAAAATCCACCTCCAAGAGGCTTTCTGCTATCCGATCTCCAACAAATTTACAATAAGTAAACGCGAGATCCTTTGGATCTTCTCGCTCAGGTAATTTGCTCAATACCTCTTGTTCCACCCATTCATTGCTGATTGATTTTGGCCCTTTTTTTTGATAAAAATGAGGGGTTTCTAAGGAAGCATGCCATGATTTCAAAAAAGTCCCTGAACGCCCCATTTTTCCGTCTTGATCAAATGGCATTCCCATGCGATTGGCAATTTTATTTAATACCTGATTACAAGGCGCCACATCAAAAGCCCTCGGCAATGCCTCGCAGTTGATGGTTAGGTTGGCAATCCCCCCTAAATTAATACAAACATCGTAGGCTGAAAATAAATGTTTGTCACCAATGGGTACCAGTGGGGCACCAGCGCCCCCTAATAAAACATCTTTAGATCTAAAATCATTTAGGGTAGGTATCTTGGCATAGCTGGCGATGGCCTGACCACTGCCAATCTGAATACTGTATCCCTGTTTTGGATGATGAAAAACCGTATGCCCATGAGACCCTATAATTTGTGGTCGGTAATTATGCCGTTGACAAAAGTCCCGAATCATCTGCCCCATCCAAATACCCAATCGCACATCTAGCTTTACGAGTTCCTCTCCAGAAAGGTCTCTGGCCTTTAGCAAAAGAGCATAAATATCCCTAGGGAAAGGAATAGTCTCTCCCTTCAAGTTTTGAAACTGCCATTTTGATTCAAAATATTTATAATCACAATAACATATATCAAGCCCATCAAGTGAAGATCCGGACATTACGCCAACTGCTGATAGTTCATTCATTATATTTGCTAATTAACGATTTATTCTTTGAGTAACAAATCAAACTTCGTAATTGATATTGGAAACAGCCGCATAAAGTCCTCTCAAGTTCAAGGTGATTTAATTTTAGAATCTAAAACTTGGGATCGGGTAGAATCATTGGTAACAGCCCTTCCAAAAGATCAAAATACCATTATATGCTCCGTAAAGCATAATTCAGAACAAATAAAGAATATTTTTGGTGATGGCGTCTTTATTTTCAATGAACATTCAAAATTGCCTATTCGTATTAACTATGATACGCCCCAAACCCTAGGCCGTGACCGGATTGCTAGTGCCGTAGGCGCCCACTTCCTTTTTCCATCAGAAGATTTACTGATCATTGATGCCGGCTCCTGTATCACCTATGACCTTCTCATCAACAACAGCTTTGAGGGAGGAATTATTAGTCCTGGATTCAAAATGCGACTCAAAGCTATGCATGAAATGACGGGGCAACTCCCCGATGTAATAGCCCAAAGCGATCAATATGAATGGGAATTGATTGGGAAATCGACCGCTTCATGCATGATTTCTGGGGCAAAAAATGGAATAAAAAATGAAATTAATGGAATCGTTTCGCGTTTAAAAGAAAAATATGTGTCTTTAAGGGTATTAATGACAGGTGGAGATGCCATACTTTTTGAAAGCAACGTAAAAGGTAGCATCTTTGTGCGCTCAAATTTAGTCCCCTTGGGATTGAATCAAATTTTAATCAATAATGAGGATATTTAAATATTTATTGACCTTATCCATTGTCTTATTTTGCCTGAAAGGCAATAGCCAACACGTAGCAAGTACTTATGCAATATACGGAATTGGTGAACTAAACAACAATGCCCTAGCTCACAACCAAGCCATGGGAGGACTAGGTGTAGGAATGCCTCAGCGTTTTAATATAAATCTTCAGAACCCAGCATGGCTCACATATAACCAACTTAGCTCCTTTAATGTAGGACTTCAGGGAGAAGCTAGAACCTATAAAAGTGAGCTAGAAAACGGATCCAAAAAAACTGGCAGCATCAAGCATATGGTGTTTTTTGTCCCTTTATTGAATGGTAAATGGGGTTCTGCCATTTCCTTACTCCCCTTCAGTTCCGCGGACTATGAGGTTGGAGGCAGTAGTGAGGTTGCCAACGCAACGCCAACGGAAAGTACAAATGATCTATTCATTGGAAGTGGTGGCCTTTCTCAATTTGCTTGGTCAAATGGATTTCGTATTTTTAAATCCACAAACATTGGTTTTAATTTGATGTATGTCTTTGGTGCGATCGACAAGCAAAATCAGAGTTCCTTAGCTTCGGATTCGAGCAATATTGGATATTACACCCAATTATCAACCAATGATACCTATAAATCTGTTTTATTTTCTGCTGCCCTAGCCCACAAAATGAAGATTAACGAAACCCATGAGATTAATTTTGGAATTACTTATCAACATCCGGGCCAACTTGAAGGCTCAAAAGATGCTTTCCTATCACGATACATAGAAAATAGCGTGCTCCAAGTCGGTTCACCAATGCCCATATCTAATGAAGAAGCCATCACCTTTGATTTACCCAAAAAATTAAGTTTTGGTATCTCCTATGGATTGATTGAAAAGTATAAAATTGGATTAGACATTAACTTAGCCAACTGGACTTCAAATGGATCAAACAATACACTCGTCCAAAATACGCAAGAATTTATTCTTGGCGGTGAAATGACGCCCGATAGCCGGAATATTACCAATTATTTAAAACGGGTCACTTACCGCTTTGGCTTCAACTATGGAAAACTGCCTTATTTAGTCCAAAATAACAGCATTAATGAGTTTGGCATTAATTTTGGTGCTTCATTTCCTGTGGCAGGTTTATCAACTTTGGATCTTGCCATTAAATTTGGTGAAAGAGGAACTATTGAGAATGGATTGATCAATGAAACTTTCATGCAAATTGTTTTAGGTTTGACAATTAATGAAAAATGGTTTATCAAAAGAAAATACAATTAATTAATCCGCTTGAAGAAAATGAATAAATTAATAATAACAACACTCCTTTTAGTAAGTTTAGTAAGTACAAGCGTTTTTAGCCAAGCCGGTTGGAATTGGGGTGAGCAAATTGATGTTGCCAAAGAGAATAATGCCATCTATACCGATATGGTCAAAATAGAAAAGTATTTAGACGCGATAGCACCACACGCCTGGCTCCTCGAAAATACACCCGATTTAAATGAGTCTCTTTATCAAAATGGAGCGAAAATTTATAGTGAATTGGCAAATAAAGAGTCGGATAAAGCTCAGAAAGCTGCTTATCAAGCAAAAGCTTTGGAGATGTATGATTTGAGAATTGAATATTTTGGCAATGAAGCCTCCGTTCTGAATCGCAAGGCCTTTCCCGCTTATAAGTTTTATAAAGGGGATAAATCCAAATATGTTGAACTACTGGATTTATTCGAAAAGACTTTTGCTCTCAGTGGTGCCGATTTCTCAACCAATAATTTTGTCGCTTACATGGATGTAGTACGCAGATTTAAAGCCACCGGTGGGGAGCTATCGGACGAAAAAGTATTGGATATTTATACCGGCTTAATGGATGCTTTGGATGGCCAAATCGCCGCATCCAGTAACCCCGCTTCTCTAGAAAGGGTCGCGGAAAATGTGGATAAACTCCTCACCTTAACGATCGATTTAAGTTGTGATTATGTTGAAAGTCTATTAGGCCCAAAATTGGCCGAAACAGGGGATATAAAAGTAGCCTCAAAAATATTTAAGCTCATGCTTCAAAATAAATGTACGGATCGCCCATTGGCTTTCGAAGCGGCTAAGATTGTAAACCAGAATTCTCCTGATTTTGCCATATCAAAATTCCTCGCCTCGCGGGCATCAAAAGAAGATGATCGGCAAGGTGCCATTCAATACTATAACCAAGCCCTTACGCTTACCGAAGAAGTAACTAAAAAAGCTGAAATTTATTTAAGTTTGGCCAAAATCGATTACCAAGCAGGTTTAAAAGCTAGTGCAAGAAGTAATTGTAGAAAGGCCCTTTCAGCAGATCCTTCTATGAGTGATGCGCACGTATTGATTGGAAATCTATACCTATCAAGCTTTGAAGAATGTAAGCAAGGTGAATTTAAAACGGTTGACTATGCCATCTTTATAGCAGCCCATAATGCGTTCCAAAAAGCTGGGGATTACGAGAATATGAAAAAGTCAGAAGCCCTTTTCCCTTCTATCACAGATATTTTCACTGAGGAATACACAGAAGGTCAATCTATTAAAATTGACTGTTGGATTAATGAAAGCGTTATACTCCAGAAACGAGCTGAAAATTAAACTCCATTCAAAAACGAGCTGGAATCATTTTTTTGCTCGTTTTTGTGTTTTAGTGGCCCTCTGTATAGTTGGTCAAACTTCTTGTAATAGTAGAAAAGAGTTACTTAATCAGGAAATATACAATGGCCCCATCATGGAGATGTCAAATGTAAATACCATGATGACCGACTCAGGTAAGTTAATTCTTCGTCTGAAGGCCCCTGACCAATTACAATTTGAAAATGGTGATAAAGGTTGGCCCAATGGACTAGTATTGGAGTATTACTCCACCCCTAACAAGCCCATTTGTACCTTCCGCTCAAACGCCGCGAATTTTAATGCTAAAAACAACCTTTACAAAGGAGAAGGAAATGTCGTAGTTAAAAATGTAGACACTGGTGATGAACTCAATACAGAATTATTATTTTGGAGTCCTGCGGAAGAAAAATTTTATACCGATAATTTTGTTACCATTATTTCGGATGGTGAAGTTCATACAGGTAAAGGCTTGTCTGCCAATCAAGATTTTTCATCCTATGAAATCTTGGAACCCGCTGGAACGATCCAAATAGAAGAAGAGGATATATAACTAAGACCCACCCCAGCTTTGACTAAAAAAAACGCAATTATTTTTTATTCGGCCATTGGATTTTTCCTCATTGGACTTTATGAAGCCTTTTTTTTAGGGATTGAAAAATCCTACGGGGTTTTTATGTTTAGTATTGCTTTATTATTTCTGTACCATTTTAGAAAAAATATGCCGGAAAAAAATCCTAAAAAAATAAGAAAAAAAAAATAAAAAAATCTAAAAAGAGATGATAATCGATCCTTTATTAATGATTTGTATTTGTTTGATATTTTCTGGATTCTTTTCTGGTATGGAAATCGCATATATCTCAGCAGATAAATTAAGAATTGAGATGCTCTCTCAAAAGAAAGGATTAATGGCTTCTTCTTTGTCCTATTTTCAAAGGCATCGTGCCCGTTTTTTATCAACTACTTTGGTCGGTAATAATTTAGCCTTAGTCTTGTACGGTATCCTTATGGCAACTCTGTTAGAGCCTAGAATCATCAATATCCTTCCCCATTGGATAGATAGCCCGATCATTGCCTTAGTCATACAAACTTTAATCGCAACATTTATTGTATTAATCACTGCCGAATTCCTCCCTAAGAGTCTTTTTTTATTAAATCCAGACACCTTACTTCGAATATTTTCTCTCCCTATGATGGGGCTGTTCGTACTCATGTCCCCATTGGTTTGGATGGTTGAGATCATTTCCAAATTTATTGTTACTCGAATTTTTCAACTTTCTTATGCTGAGAGTCAATCCTTATTTGCCCTGACCGATCTCAACAACTTTGTCAAGAAGAATACGGAGCATTCTGAAAGCGAAGATCAAGAGATCGACGTAAAGTTTTTTAATAATGCGATCGAATTCAAAGAAATTCAAGTTCGAGAATGTATGATTCCCAGAACAGAAATTATCGCGGTCGACATCAATGATGATTTACTTAAACTCAGTGCTGCTTTTATTGACAGTGGCCACTCCAAGATCATCGTATACAAAGAAAATATTGATAATGTTATTGGCTACTGTCATTCTTTAGAAATGTTTAAAAAGCCTAAATCAATAAAAGATATATTAACAACGATATTGATTATTCCAGAAACGATGCCTGCCAATGAACTTTTGGTTAAACTCATTGCAGACCAAAAGAGCCTGGCACTGGTAGTAGATGAATTTGGTGGTACGGCAGGTTTGGTGAGTATAGAAGATGTCATGGAGGAGATCTTTGGTGAAATAAGAGATGAGCATGACGATGAGTTTTTAATTGAACAAAAAATCGCAGAAAACATTTTCCTTCTGAGTGCTCGGCACGAAATCGATGCCCTCAACGAAAAATATAATTGGTCATTGCCTAAGGGGGATTATGATACCTTAGGTGGGCTTATTTTAGCTAAAAATGAAGATATCCCTACGATCCAAGATGAGATTGGTATCGATCATTTCCTTTTTCAAATAATCAACATGGAGGACAATCGGATCGATCAAGTTCGGCTCACAATACAGAATTATAAGGACCCATTGTAAATCAATGGTTTAGATCATTTTTATATTCCATTCAAAACGCTATTTTTGCGTTCTTTATTTTAAACAAAAAATAATATGGCGTTGATTAACACACTTAGGCAAAAAGCTGGTAAAATCGTTGTTGGTTTTGTTGCTTTTTCTATGTTCTCATTCATTCTTACGGATTTATTTCAAGGAAATTCCTTTTTTAATGGGGGCTCTAACGAGATCGGTGAAATCAATTCTAACACCATTAGTTATCCCCAGTTTCAACAAAAAGTTGACGAACTCTCTCAAAATTTTCAACTAAATACAGGTAGAAGTCCATTAGCTGAAGATTTGGAACAAATCAGACAGCAGGCATGGCAACAGTTTATTATTGAGAATGTATTTGATGAACAGTATGCTGCCCTCGGCTTGGATGTAACCACCCCCGAATTGATAGATATGGTTCAAGGAGTAAATATTCATCCTCAAATCAGACAAATATTCGCTGACCCCAATACCGGGGTTTTTGATAAACAAAATATCATTAGCTTTTTACAGCAGCTCAATAATGCCCCGCCACAACAAAGACAGTCATGGCTCACTTTTGAAGCCTCTCTACCGGCATCCAGGAGGTTAACTAAATACGAAAATTTATTAGCCTTAACTAAATACGCTAACATTCATGAAGCCAAAGTAGCCTATGAAAAGAATACAAGTCTGACTGCTGCCTATTTATATGTCCCGTTCTTCTCTGTAAACGATTCACTGGTGACAGTAACAGAATCAGAAATTGAATCCTATCTCCGTAAAAATGCGGATCAATACAAAAGAGACGCTTCTAAAGATGCCAAATATGTTATCTTTCCCATCGCTCCATCATCAGAAGATACCGCTTTTGTAAAAGAAGAAATGATGGTCATTAGGGAGACCCTTTTATCTGGACAAAATGATTCTGTTTTTGCCGAAATTAACTCTGACGGAATTACCCCATTTGGCACCTATAACCCGAATAACTTACCGTCATGGTTAAATTTAGATCCGGATGCTCTAGAAGTAGGTTATGTGTCTGATCTCATCTTATCCAATGACGCTTACAGTGTTTACAAAATAAGTAACATTCAGCAAGGAGATGAATCCTATTTACGTGCAAGTCATATTTTATTCAAAGTCGAAAATGAAAGTGGTTCAGCTAAGGCCCAAGCCAAAAAAGAGGCACAACGTGTTTTAGCCGAAATCAAAAGGGGTGCTGACTTTGCTGAAATGGCTCGTATCTACGGCACTGATGGTACCGCGTCGAGAGGTGGCGATTTGGGGTGGTTTGGTGAAAATTCGGATTTTGATCAGAAATTTAAAGAGGCCTCCTTTGCTAAGCGAGGTAAAGGACTCCTCTCCAATATAGTTGAAACCTCATTTGGCTATCACATCATTGAGGTCACGGAGGCAAAAACCAACACCATTTATAAGATTGCTCAGATTGAAAAAGAGCTGTTTTCATCCGATCAAACGCTCAACACCATTTATCGCCAGGCAGAATTATTTGCGGCAGAAACCTCAGACGAGAGTACTTTTATCGAAACCGCCACTGAGAAGGGTTATGAAATTCGCAAGGCCTTAAAAGTAAGTAAGGATGATAAATTCATAGGAGGCCTTGCAGACGCTCGAAATATTGTGTTTTGGTTGTTCAATGAAGCTTCAAATAATGAGGTCTCTGAAGTCTTTGAGCTCGATAATAGATATGTTGTAGCCATTCAAACGGGAGAACAAGAAGAAGGCACCGCCCAAATGGAAGATGTAACCAATGAACTGGAAAGAAAAGTATTAGATGATAAAAAAGCAGATCTGATTATCTCTCGCTTATCAGCATTGACTGGATCTTATGATGAAATGAATGAGGCTTATGGATCTGGAGGGCGAATTGGAGTAGCTGACCTGACCTTAAGTGCCAATAACATTCCAAACATTGGATTTGCTCCAGAGGCTATTGGAGTCGCTTTTTCTCTTGAAGAAGGGGAAGCCACGCTCCCTTTTAAGATACAGAATGGAATAATTATGCTCACGATCACGACTAAAACCCCTTTAGAAGAGCTCAGTGATTACGAAGCCTACAGAAATGTCGTCCTCAATGCGCAAACAGAAGTAAGAAGAAGAGAAGATCCTTTTACCTATCAAAACATCTATAATGCACTCATTGAATCTGTTGAAATAGTAGATAATAGGTATAAGTTTTATTGATCAAAACAAAAATTATAATACTAAAGCCTGTCATATGACAGCCTTTTTGATCTTAATCTAATGAATTGGGACGTTCAACAATTTAAAGAAAAGCTGGAAGCCAATCATGACTTCCCGTGTGCTTATATGTTTAAGTTTATTGTCCCCTTGAACAAGAAAGAAGCGCTTATCGATTTACTGCCAAAAGTAGCGCTCAAAATAAAAACAAGTGCTACCAACAAATTTGTTAGTATCACGCTCAGCGTGGAAATGGAATCGAGTGATAAAGTAATTGATATTTATAACCAAGCCTATCAAATAGAAGGCATCATCGCAATATAATTATGTGGAAAGAAGAGCATAAAACCCTCACGCGAACTTTTAAATTCAAAAATTTCAGTAAGGCTTTTTCATTCATGACGCAAGTCGCTATCGAAGCTGAAAAGCTCAATCATCATCCCAACTGGTCCAATGAATACAATGTGGTCATCATCAATCTTTCTACACATGATGCAGGTAACATCATCACTAACAAAGATCGAGAATTGGCGCAAGCCATAGATCGCCTTTTAGAAGATGCTGGATAATACCGTCCTTTTTTTGGTACCCACCCCTATCGGAAATCTTGCGGATATGACCTTTAGAGCCATTGACGTACTGAAATCTGTAGACCTCATACTGGCCGAGGATACGCGGACCAGCGGGGTTTTGCTTAAACACTATGAGATTCATACACCCATGAAAAGTTTTCATGCGCACAACGAGCATCAACAAACCGAGGTCGTGATCAAAAAATTAGAGGATGGTATCAAAATCGCTCTTATTTCTGACGCTGGAAGTCCCGGTATTTCCGATCCCGGCTATCTATTGGCCAAAGCGGCACTTGATGCTCAACTTCAAATAGAAGCCTTACCCGGTCCAACCGCCCTCATTCCAGCAATTATTAAATCTGGATTTCCCAATAATCGATTCGTTTTTGAAGGCTTTCTCCCTCAAAAGAAAGGACGTGCCTCCAGGATCAATTCATTAAAAAATGAAGAAAGGACACTGATCTTTTATGAATCCCCCCATCGGATACTAAAAACATTAATGCAATTTGAAGCAGCTTATGGGGAGGATCGAAAAGTGTCTGTTTCCAGGGAATTGAGTAAAAAGTTCGAACAAACCATAAATGGTTCCTTATCCTCGGTACGTGCCCATTTTGAAAGTCACAAACCCAAAGGAGAATTTGTCATTGTTTTATCGGGTAATTCCATCAAATGAACTTAGAAAAAATCATTAAAGAGGCCCTTCCAGCTCTTCAAAAAACGGGCACATGGATTCAAAACGAGGCCCAATCTTTTGATCTCAATAAAGTAGTTCTCAAAGGTAAGAATGACCTAGTTTCCTATGTGGATAAAGAAGCCGAAAAAAAATTAGTTGTTGATTTAAAAAGTATCCTGCCAGAAGCGGGATTTATCACTGAAGAAGATACTGCTGATGATGATCAAAAAGAATTTACCTGGATTGTCGATCCCCTAGATGGCACAACTAATTTCATACATGGGCTGCCCGTATATTCTATCAGCGTTGGGCTCTTACAAGACAAAGATATCGTGGGGGGTATTGTTTATGAATTAAACAAAAAGGAGCTCTTTTATGCTTGGAAAGGTGGGGGTGCTTTTTTAAACGATAACCCAATCCATGTGGCCCCTACCCAAGATTTATCCAATAGCCTATTGGCAACGGGCTTCCCTTATTACCAATTCGATAAATTAGATAACTACCTAGCCATTATCAAAGATTTGATGATGCACTCACATGGCTTGAGAAGGCTGGGAAGTGCTGCAGTAGACCTTGCCTATGTAGCATGCGGCAGGTATGAAGGATTTTTTGAGTACAACCTAAACGCTTGGGATATTGCGGCTGGGATACTCTTAGTACAAGAAGCCGGAGGCCGTGTAACTGATTTCTCTGGAGGAAATAACGCGCTATTTGGTCGAGAATTGGTCGCCGCAGGGGACATACATAATGACCTATTGAAAAGCATTCAAAAATATTGGTAGTTATCTTACAGGCTCATTCAAGGGTGCCAACCTTTTTTTAATTATAATAATCCCCCATTGATCCAATTTATATTTAATTTTAAGATACTTAAAACAGAAAAATCCACCAAGACGCTATGGCTTCAACGATTCGTGTTTTTACCCTTATTTTTAGCCTCTTCTGCTTTCTTGGAGCTGCATTTAAATCGAGCAGTCAAAACCAACCCATAAAGCTCTCTGAGGAGGCACAAATCAGCGTGATCACCTTTGGCCCTTACCAAGGTGAACTCTGGTCTGCCTTCGGTCATAATGGCATCAGGGTCTTTGATCCGCTCCTCGACATGGATTGGATGTATGACTGGGGTCGATTTGATTTTGAACAAACCAACTTTTTTTGGAATTTCGCACGAGGAAAAATGTTGTACAGCATAGGCCGTACCCAAAAATATCCCGATGTAAAATCCTATTACATCAAACAAAATCGAAGCCTCAAAGAACAAGTCCTCAACCTAAGTCAGGCTGAAAATCAAGCTTTCTTTAATTCTCTAGAGCACAATAATCTCCCAGAAAACAGGACTTATCTTTACAATTATGTCTACGATAATTGTGCTACTAAAATTCGAGACATCATTCAAGAAATGGTGCCCACAGCAACCTTAGACCTCTCTTTTAAAGTTCCAAAAAAATCGGTCAGAGATCTTATGGATGATTATCTATCTGATCAGCCTTGGGGTGATTTTATTATAGATGTTGCCTTAGCGCATCCCATTGATAACGAAGCCTCTGCAAATACCTATCTCTTTTTACCCGACTATGTCCATTTAGCGCTCGAAGGAGGAACCATTGAAAATATCGTGGATACTCTTCCGTTGATCAAGGACTCCATTGCTATCAATGTAATGAAAAATGAAAAACGTACTCAAAGTACATTTGACCCTTTCAATACCTTTGTATTGCTCTTTTTTATTGTTGGATTTATTACCAATCAAAACTTTAAAAATAAGAAACGAACGCATTGGATAGATGTACTATTATTCTCTATAGTTGGTCTCTTTGGCTGGTGGTTTGTATTCCTTTGGGGTGCGACAAGTCATCTTTCAATGTACAATTGGAATTTATTATGGGCGCTTCCCATTCATCTCCCCGTGATTTTTTTTCTGAATCAGCCAAAATGGCGAAAGGCACTCAGTCGTGCTTACAGGTTCATTGCAGTTCTCAATTTGTGCCTGCTCCTTTTTTGGGCATTGATCCCGCAACCACTTCACATGGCCCTCATTCCCTTGATCCTTACCCTAGTACTCAGAAGTTTTTATATCAGTTACGATTTAAATAAAGCCCCTCAAGCATCTGTTTAGAAAAGGGCTTTTTACCGCTTAACTCTAGAAAAAGTTGCCTCCTCAAGCAATCTTTACTATTTTGAGGATCAAATAAAATCAGACATCTATTGATGGTATTTATCCCCATTATCCTCGGTATTTTTTTACTGCTCTTCTTAATCACCTTTGTTAAGCTTGATACCTTCATTTCATTTATTTTGGTTTGCCTATTTGTCGGAATTGTGGGCGGATTATCCCTAGAAGAAACGGTCACAACCGTGCAACTTGGGATAGGTAAAACACTCGGCTCTTTGGTCATTATACTAGGTTTTGGGGCCATGCTAGGTAAGCTCATTGCCGAGAGTGGCGCGGCAGATAAAATCACCCATAAATTAGTTGCAAAATTTGGACTTAAAAACATTCAATTCTCTCTAATTTTAGTAGGATTCATCATCGGCATACCCTTGTTCTACACCGTGGGATTTGTCATCTTAGTCCCTTTTGCCATTGCTCTAGCAAGTAAAACAAAATTATCCTTACTCTATTTAGGCTTACCTATGCTGGCCTCTCTATCGGTTACACACGGCTTTTTGCCTCCACATCCAGCGCCAACTGCCATCGCAGGAATATATGGTGCGGCGTTAGATAAAACCATGATTTATGGGGCTATCGTAGGCATTCCGGCCATATTGGCTGCTAAATTTCTTCTGTCTGGGACGATGAATCGGCTTATTCCCAAATTAAAACAGGAATTTATCGTATCAGACGCCAACTCTGAATTTAAAACCCCTAATCTCACTGTAAGTCTAATCATCTCATTACTCCCCGTAATCCTTATCGCTGGAAGTTCCCTGTACCATTTAATTTTTAATTACAATCCAATCATCAAGGGGCTAGGTAACCCTGCCATTGCAATGCTTTGCTCAGTCCTCGCCGGTATTTATTTTCTTGGAATCCGTACCGGTCGTAACATGTCAGAGATCATGACAATCTTAAGGGAAGCTGTATCAAGTATTGCTATGGTATTGCTTATCATCGCTGGAGCTGGTGCATTCAAGCAAATCATGATTGCTACTGAAATCAGCCTGCAAATAGGCGCTTTTTTCGAATCATTAGGGCTCTCGCCCATCATATTGGCATGGCTCATTGCGGCTATCATTCGAATCATTGTGGGTTCCGCTACGGTTGCTGGTTTAACCGCTGCGGGAATTATGTTACCCATGGTGGAAACTTCAGGTATTGCTCCTGAACTTCTAGTTTTAGCTACAGGTGCGGGAAGTATCTTTTTCTCCCATATCAATGATAGTGGTTTTTGGCTTTTTAAAGAATATTTTAATATGAGTATCGGGGAAACCCTACAATCATGGACCATAATGGAGAGCATCGTTTCTCTTGTTGGATTGATGGGTGTATTGATACTCAATTTGATAGTTTAATTAACCTATGGGAATACGAAATTCGAGAAAATCAACCCGATCCTCCTGTCTACTCCTCCGGAGGGTGTCTACCGACCGGTATTACGTATAGACGATATACTTTATCCCTCTTCATCAGATCCTTGCTAAAAAATGATACGGACTTAATTACAGAGAAGTTTAGTGCTTTTACTTGCAGAGAACAAGTGATTTCTGCCTATTTGATAGCCACATCGTCCCTTTATATTGATCAGGAATCATGTTGGTATAGCATTGCGCACGGAAAACATCATTGCTATGGCAGCGTCTCTCGAATTTTTAATCCTCGATCTCATTTATCAAAATGGTCCAACGCAAAATGATCGGCATAATTTTAACCCTTTTTCCCAATTTTTAATGACTTAAGTAAAAGATAAAGACCCCGCTCCTCTTTTTGTCTCAAACATGTATATTCAGATTCTATTGCTCTCTCAACATCTATATTGAATGCGTTTAGGTCTGTCTCATGACCACTGAAGAATCTTACTAATACAGCTCAGATGAAATCCTTTCTCTCCGCAAACGATTGCAATTTTACTTCCCATCATTAACCTCTTCTTATTATCGGAATTCTAAATTTTTATTATTAAAATACACATTATAATTAAACGACTCCTTTGGAACAAGTAACGCTAAACATCATAGATGGTATGATCATTATCTGCTATTTAGTGGGTATTATAGGGTATGGCATCTCAAAAGGGAAGCAGAAATCTTCAGAAGATTATTTTCTGGCTGGGCGTAATTTAACATGGCCCATTGTTGGCATTTCACTCTTTGCAGCGAACATTGGAAGCAGTACGCTAATTGGCCTTACAGCGGACGCCTTTAAAACAAACATTGCCGTATATAATTATGAATGGATGGCCGCGGTGGTCTTGATAATCTTTGCCATTTTTTTCATGCCTTTTTATTTGAATTCCAAAGTATACACCATGCCTGAATTCCTTGAAAGAAGGTATGATAGTCGTGCGCGTTATTTCTTTTCTATTATCACTATTGTAGGCAATGTGATTATTGATACCGCTGCTGGACTCTATGCTGGCAATCTTATCTTAAAAATTATTTTCCCTGAATTAGATTCTGCAATCATCATCACCCTATTGGCCATCGCTGCTGCTGCTTATACGATTCCAGGGGGGTTATCAGCGGTCGTTCATACTGAAGTTATTCAGGCCATAATATTGGTAATGGGGTCAATAGCACTTGCCTATTTTTGCCTTGATCAAGTTGGCGGATGGTCTGGGATGATGGCTGGACTAGATGCTCTGAATCAAAGTGGTCAATTAAATAAAAGTTCCGATGAGGTCTTTAGCTTGGTGGGCTCCATCAATGATCCCTATATGCCATGGACGGGATTGGTTTTTGGTGTCCCTTTGTTGGGCTTCTATTTCTGGGCAAATAATCAGTTTATGGTACAACGTGTGTTGAGTGCTAGGGATTTAAATCATGGGCGGTGGGGTGCCTTATTCGCCGGTCTTTTAAAACTTCCTGTCATTTTTATCATGATCGTTCCCGGGGTCATTGCTATTGTGCTCTTTTCTGACACAGACATTAGTGGGCTTAACTATTTAATACCAGGCTCAACAGGGATGGTGGTTTGCTCACAACTGAGCGATTGTCCCAATATGACTTATCCAGTCCTGATCTACAGCCTACTTCCGGTTGGTGTTTTAGGTTTGGTCATTGCTGGTTTATTAGCCGCCATGTCTTCAAGTATTTCTGCTACTTTAAATTCAGCATCTACATTGATCACAATGGATTTCATTTTAAAATTGAAGCCTAACCTCTCAAGTAAAAATTTGGTGACTTCTGGACAAATAGCTACTGTTATCTTGGTAATGCTTGCGGCAGCTTGGGCACCCCAAATAGAAAAATTTTCTTCCTTATGGGAATACCTACAATTGGTTTTGGGCTTCATTGCCCCCCCTGTCGTATCGGTATTTCTGCTGGGCCTTTTTTGGAAAAGGGCCAATGCAAACGGAGCGTTTGCATCCCTGTTAGGAGGATTGATCCTCTCTATGATTTTAATTCTTTCCAAAATCAATCATTGGTTTCCAGTAATTAATGACATCCATTTTCTGCATACAGCGCCCTTACTCTTGTTGGCTTGCTTAGTAATTCATATTTGCTTCAGTTTGCTTTCAGCACCCCCAAGTCAAGAAAAAATAGAAAATATGACTTGGACCAAAGCAATTTTTGATCAGGAAACTCAGGAGCTGACCGCCTTGGTTTGGTACAAAAATTATCGTAATCTTGCGGTTTTATTATTATTACTAACAGCACTCATTGTAGGCTATTTTATTTAGAAATGACAGCAACCCAAAGATCAAAAAATTGGTGGAAAGAAGGTATTGTCTACCAGATTTATCCAAGAAGCTTTAAAGATTCAAACGAAGATGGGATCGGAGACCTCAACGGCATTTTGGAGAAACTTGACTATATCAAAAGTCTCGGAGTAAATATCATTTGGCTTTGTCCTATTTACGGGTCTCCAAATAAAGATAATGGCTATGATATCAGTGACTATCGAGCCATCATGTCAGAATTTGGCAGTATGACCGATTTTGACCTATTACTTGAAGGAATTCATGCCAGAGGTATGAGAATTATTATGGATCTAGTTGCCAATCATACCTCCGACCAGCATGAATGGTTCTTAGAGTCAAAAAGCTCAATGGATAGTCCAAAGCGAGATTATTATATTTGGAAAGACCCTATCAATGGGGGTGTACCCAATAATTGGACGGCCTTTTTCAGCGGATCAACTTGGGAACTAGATCCCCAAACGGACCAATATTATCTACACTCTTTTGTTAAGGAACAACCAGATCTTAATTGGGAAAACCCTGCGGTAAGAGCAGGTGTTCATGAGGTCATGAAATACTGGTTGGATAAAGGTATTGATGGTTTTAGAATGGACGTCATCTCCATTATCTCTAAACGCGATTTTAATGATTCCCCTTATGAATCCTTCAGTGACACGGTTGCCAAAGTTTATGCCAATGGCCCTCGTTTACATGAGTTTTTAAATGAAATGAATGTCCAAGTCCTTTCAAAATACGATGTCATGACTGTGGGTGAAGGTCCTGGCATCTCTTTAGATAATGCAACGGAATTTGTGGGTGAGGATCGGGCAGAATTAAATATGATATTCCATTTTGATCATATGTTCATCGATCATGGTGAAAATGGACGATTTGATCCCATCCCTTTTAATAAAAAACAGTTCAAAAATATTTTCATAGCCTGGGACCGGGCCTTGGAAGGTAAGGGATGGAGCAGCATCTTCTTGGGTAACCATGATTTTGCTAGAATGGTCTCGCGCTTTGGTAATGATGGACTACACCGAGACCCCTCAGCCAAGTTATTGGCTACTTTACTGATGACCATGAGGGGGACTCCTTACGTATATCAAGGTGATGAATTGGGCATGGTCAATAACCAAGTCGATCGCATAGAACAATTTGATGATGTTGAAATACAAAACACCTACCAAGATTGGAAAAATAAAGGTAAAGACCTTGATGCATTTATCTCCATTTCCAATGAAAAAGGTAGAGACAATGCACGCACACCCATGCAGTGGGATGCGACTCCCAATGGGGGTTTTAGCGCTGTAAAACCCTGGCTCGCTTCTAACCAAAAATATAAGAATATCAATGTTGCCCTTCAGGAGAAAGATCCAAATTCCATTCTCAATTATTATCGTAAATTGATTCAATATCGTAAAGATCACCTCACTTTGGTTTACGGAACCTTTGAAGTCATTCAAGAGGATCATGCTGCTCTTTTTGCCTATTGGCGAAAAGGTGATGACAACTTATTGATCGTTCACAATCTCTCAGATGATGAAACCACCTTGTATCTGGATGATTCTGTTGCACTCAAAATAGAAATTTCAAATTATCAAGATTCTCCAGAAGGACACATGGGGCATATCGCCCTAAGACCTTGGGAGTCTATAATATATAGGACCGCTTAAACTCACTAAATTTAGGGCTCATATTTCATTGTGAATACTTGAATTTCTGATCAAACCTTGCAAGCACCAAATGAGATTCGAAACCCTTACTGAACACAAATTGACAGGTTTTCTTTTTTTTGATCAAAAAATTTCCTTCCGTCTGCAGTTGACCCCATTTTTGATCTATCAACTCATCAATCTTTAACTCATAATCAGATGGCTCAAGCGTGGACAGTCCTTCTTCAATAAGGGATGAATTGATTTTATGTTTCCTTAATTCTATTGCGATTTTGATCTTGCCCCATTTATTGAACATGAATTTATCGTTCACAAAGGCCGATACAAAGCGTTTTTCATTGGTGAAATTAGCTTCTTTCAAGGATTCCAACGCCACCAATGCGTCTTCCAACTCAAGGCCATATAGCTGTAATTTGGTCAGCACTTGATAAGGTGACCTTTCCGCGCCTACACAATATCTAGCCGCTTTATTTTTTGCTTGCTGGAGCTGTTCCGAACCTTCGGAGTTCATTATTTTATATAGCCCTTTCGCTTCAAAATGGTTTCGAAGAACTTGATCTCATTATCGCTATTAAAAATGCGGTGAGGCAAATAGATCAGTTGGGCTTTACTCACAAAAAGCAGAAAAGCTTCTTTTTTGGCACTTGCCCTTTTTATTTGATCCCATTTCATTGGCATCCCCTGTTTGGCATTCAGCTTAACTAAAATCTGTTGACTGGAAAGCTCATAGTTCAATTTATTAAATAAAAACTTGCTTTGTTCTAGTTGTGTCACGCCTGCGAATTGTACCAACCAAAAGAGCAGGTACAAAATCAATGCAATTGAAGCACCAATGATCCACCACGCATTAGGAATAATAAAAAAGCCTGAGCATATGGCAAAATATATCAGAAAAACCCACCACTGCTGTTTGAGGACCCCTACTAAGGCCAAGCCAATATACTTCCCAGTGGCCAATTGATATTTTTTGGTTCTTACGATCATTATTTTAAATTGCTTTTAAACTCATATCTAAACTTTTATAGGAATGGGTCAATGCACCAACGGAAATGTAGTCGACACCTGTATCAGCGATTTCCGAGATACTCATTTCGGTGATTCCTCCTGACGCCTCTGTCTCATATTTCCCGGCAATCATAGCAATACCTTGCCTCATTTGAGACGGCATCATGTTGTCGAGCATAATACGATCGACACCTCCTTCTCCTATGACCTCCCTAAGTTCTTGCAAACTACGCACTTCGATTTCTATTTTTAATTTTTTTTTGGACTTTTTTAAATAAGACTTTGTAGATTTCAAGGCCTTAGCAACACCTCCAGCAAAATCTATGTGATTGTCTTTTAACATGACCATATCGTAAAGGCCAAAACGATGATTGGTTCCTCCTCCAATTTCTACTGCCCACTTTTCGGCAATTCTAAAATTAGGGGTCGTTTTTCTGGTGTCGAGTAATTGGGCATGGGAATTCCTGATCAATGATTTTAAATAATGAGTATACGTTGCGATCCCGCTCATGCGCTGCATACAGTTTAAAACCAATCGCTCTGCGCCAAGCAATTGGATGGCATCCCCAGATACCTTAAACCCCACCTCTCCTGCATGAATAGCGTCCCCGTCTTTTTTGTATGACTCAAAGAGTAGGTCTTTGGAAAACATATCAAAAATGATTTGTGCCATTTCCATCCCTGCAACAATTCCTTCTTGTTTAAATAATAAATGTGCGTGGACTTGTGTCCCCACAGGTATACTTCCCAAAGAAGTATGGTCTCCATCTCCATGATCTTCCTTCATCGCATTCCGGATGAACTCGTGCAATTTCTCTTTTGTTAAGTAGGCTGGATACATAAATCAAAATTAGTCTTTCTTGTTAATCCGCTGAGAAGGATAGGGTAGATAAATAATATTTGCCGTCTTTTTCTTTAAATAATAAATAAACTCGGTATTGTTCTCCTGTTTTCACCTTATAAACACCCATTCTATAGAGCAGGCCATTGGTCACCTTAGCGGGTGTGGTATATTCAAAAGATAATGCCTCATGGTTATTAAAAAAAGTTCTTAACGCTTTTTCAGCCGCTGCTTTATCGGTCAGGATAAGAGACTCCCCTGCTAATTGCAATTTAAAAGTCGTATGCATACGGCTTACAACTTCTTTAGAAATATTGGTACTTAGGGCAATCCCTAGATCTTCTAACATTTGATCCTGACCTAAACTTTGAGTAAAAAAAATAAAATTTAGTACACAACCAATCAACACATTTCTCATATTGATAAAAAGGAAATTAAAATTGCTTAAAAGCAAGCGTAAATTACAAAAAAATTACTGAGGGAAGCAAGCAGTTCCCTTATATTTGCCCTATGGATAAACGTGTGATCTTAATGATTTTGGATGGCTGGGGCATCGCCACCAATAAAGAAGTTTCTGCCATCGATGCCGCCGCTACTCCCTTTATCGATAGCCTGTATAAGAAGTATTCGCACAGTACCCTTGAAGCCTCAGGCGTTGCTGTCGGACTTCCCAAAGGACAAATGGGCAATTCCGAAGTAGGCCACATGAACCTAGGTGCTGGCAGAGTCGTTTATCAAGATCTTGTAAAAATCAATATTGCTGCAGAAGAGGGTAGCCTAGGTGAAGAAAAAACCTTGGTTGAGGCCTTTGATTATGCCAAAGAAAACCAACGCGCCATCCATTTTATGGGCCTGGTTTCGGACGGTGGTGTTCATGCTCATTTAGATCATCTCAAAGGATTAATTAAGGCCGCCCACAAACATAAATGTTCACAGGTATTTGTTCATGCATTTACCGATGGTCGTGATTGCGATCCGAAAAGTGGTTTAGGATTTATCAATGACCTATCGGCGCACTTAAAAAATCATGTAGGGTCCATCGCCTCTATAGTAGGTAGGTATTATGCAATGGATAGAGACAAAAGATGGGAACGTGTCAAGGTTGCCTACGATGCCTTAGTTAAGGGCATAGGGACAAAAACAACAGATGTCACCGCGGCTATTGAAGCTGCTTATGCCAAAGACGTTACAGATGAATTCATGCCTCCTATCATTGCGACAGATGCCTCTGGACAGCCCATCGCAAAAATTAAAGAAGGCGATGTCGTGATGTGTTTCAATTTTCGGACTGATCGAGGTAGAGAAATCACTGAAGTGCTCACTCAACGTGATTTTCCTAATGAAGACATGTACAAACTGCCTTTGCACTATCTCACCATGACCAGCTATGATGACTCCTTTCAAAACGTTAAAGTCATCTTCAGAAAAGATAACCTATCCAATACTCTGGGAGAAGTCCTGGAAAAGGCGGGAAAGAATCAAATTAGAATTGCTGAGACCGAAAAGTACCCCCATGTCACTTTTTTCTTTTCAGGGGGAAGAGAAGATGCCTTCAAAGGTGAAAAAAGACTGCTCTGCCCCTCTCCTAAAGTGGCCACTTACGATTTACAGCCTGAGATGAGCGCTGAGGACATAGAAAAAGCCATTATTCCAGAACTGGAGCAGCAATGGCCTGATTTTGTTTGTTTGAATTTTGCTAATCCTGATATGGTCGGTCACACAGGCGTGTTTCAGGCTGCCGTTAAAGCTTGCGAAACGGTAGATCATTGCGCCGAACAAGTAGTTGCCACGGCCCTAAAAAAGGGGTACACCACGCTGATCATCGCAGACCATGGCAACTCAGATTATATGGTCAACGACGACGGCAGCCCTCATACGGCACATACCACCAACTTGGTGCCTTTGATTGTCGTGGATCCTGATTTCTCATCCCCTGTAAAACATGGGAAACTTGGAGATTTAGCCCCAACTATTTTAAAATTAATGGGACTTGAAATTCCCAAAGAGATGACTGGGAAACTCCTTTATTAATATGAAACATCTATTTTACTTATCTATTTTACTTTGTGCGTATGGTTGCATTGGCCCCCAAGAAAGTTTTAAGGCAGAAAAATACTTCTCCATCGATTCCCTGGTCGTCGCACAAATTGCCTTACTCAAATCAAACCAAAATGCCCTAACCAAAACAGTTCAAATCGGTGAGAATATAGAAACTCAATCGTTCTCAGCTGACGCCATAGACTGGGAAAGTGAACTTAAAATTTTCAGCCTCTTAGAGCTCAATAAATCTAAATTTGTCGGCTCCATAGATACAAAAACTGACCTAAAAAGCACTTCTTATCTCCCAAAAAAAGACGCCCTTATGTCGATTAAATTTCTTAAAATCACCAAAGATAAAAGTCAGTTAACAACCATTGATGGCTATTATTTGGATGATGATGCTAAAGTCATTTATACTTCACAAAGAAATTTGAAAATGAATTTTAACAAAGGTTTGTTGACTTCTTTTGAAATTGCCGGCACTCAAAAAGTGCTCTTCACAGATACTACCCAATTCATGATCAACGGCACCATCAATTAAGCCCATTCTTCTTGTTTTTTATTCCGCTCGATAGGCCCAGAAGGCCAACGCACGCCCGGAGGTAGATCCAATACAGGTCCTTTTTCATAATCAAAAAGCAAACCTCCCTCATCATCTTGATCATTTGGATTGAGCCGTCTGATGACTTTCGTTGATCCCCTGTAAATAATCACTAATAGGATGACATAAGTCAGCAGGCAAAGCAATAAATCAATGTAGAATGGATTCATCCCTTTAAATTAACTTTATTTTCCAAAAAATTAAAAATAAATCATTAATCATTCCCAAAATAAAAAAAATTAGTCGCTTCACCTGATAGAACCTTATTTAAATCCTATCGCATTTCCTTTCCAACCATTGCGCTCTAAATCATCATTGTGCTGTAATACGGCCTCTTCTAATGATTTTTTATAGTCATCCAATCTGCTCGCTACTTCTTCGTCAAAGGCACCAATAATCTCTGCTGCCAAAATCCCAGCATTTTTAGCGCCATCCAGCGCAACTGTTGCTACCGGAATTCCACCTGGCATTTGCAAAATGGAGAGCACTGAATCCCAGCCGTCTATTGAATTTCTTGATTTGACAGGAACTCCAATGACCGGTAAACTCGTCAAAGAGGCCACCATACCTGGTAAATGTGCTGCCCCTCCAGCACCGGCTATAATGACTTTTAGGCCTCGCTCCCTGGCACTCTGGGCATATTCTACCATTCGCTTAGGGGTCCGATGCGCCGACACAATACTTACTTCTGCCGACACTCCAAGTATTTCCAAAATTTCTGCTGCTTCGGACATTATGTTCAAATCCGATTTGCTGCCCATAATAATTCCTACTTTTGAATCTCTCATGCTTTGACTTTTAAAATGTTTTTTATTTGATTGGCGGATGCTTTCAGTGTGGACATGTCTTCATTTGTGATGGTAACATGGCCCATCTTTCTGAAAGGTTTTGTTATTTTTTTACCATAGAGATGGAGGTGCACCCCTGGCATTTGCATCGCTTCGGATAGTCCCTCATAGATGGCGCTGCCAGTATGGTCAGGTGCCCCCAATAAGTTGACCATAGCCGCGGGAATCAACATCTGGGTAGTTCCCAACGGTAGATTAAGCACCGCCCTTAAGTGCTGTTCAAATTGTGACGTTTGATTGGCCTCTATAGTATGGTGCCCACTGTTATGGGTCCGGGGTGCCACTTCGTTGACCAGCAACTCACCCTCGCGCGTCAAAAACATCTCTACAGCCAATAATCCGACCATTCTCAATTTAGTTATCACCTCGACAGCCAATGCCTGAGCTTTTATTTCAATCTCCTTTGTAAGATTTGCAGGTGAGAACAAAAATTCTACAAGATTTGCCTCTGGATGAAAGGACAATTCCACTGACGGATACGTCGCTACCTCTCCTCGCTCATTTCGCGCAACGATGACACTGATTTCTGTTTGAAAATCAATGCATTTTTCCAAAATACCCGGTCGATCAAATGCTTTATCGGTATCGGCAGCAGTTCTGATCATCTGAACACCCCGACCATCATACCCTTCTGTTCCGAGTTTATGTACGGCAGGTATCATTTCTAAATAATTCAATACATCCGCCTTGGAATCGGTCAAAACAAAATCAGCGGTGGGTATCCCAGTCGATCGATAAAAATTCTTTTGCTTGCGTTTGTCTTGAATGAGCTCAATGATGTGGGGTTGTGGATAAACCTTGATACCGGTAGCCTCTAATGCCTTTAGGGCTTCAATATTTACATTTTCAATCTCGATCGTAATCAAATCCTTATCCTGACCAAAACGCATGACATCATCATAATCGGTCAACTTACCCACCGTGAAATGTTGCACCAGATGGGCACAAGGCGCGTTGGGATCTGCATCCATAATCGCAACCTCAAGATTGAGATCCATGGCAGACTGTAGCAACATACGGCCCAGCTGACCTCCTCCCAATAAACCAATTTTGTAATCCGAAATTTCTTTTTGCATCGCAGTGCAAAGATGGTAAAATTGAAATAAATGGACCGCCCTATCCCTATAATTAAGTCCAAAATCACGATGACCCTTTTATTTTATGTAGAAAAACACGGATTAACTCGTGTTTGAAAAATATCCATTGGCTTTGAATCGACTGAACCCTGTTTTCAAAAAATCATTCGTTTGTAAGCCACAGTCGCTATATTTGAACTAATTTCAAAATAATCTCGTTAGCTTAGTGATAACTCTAGTTAAATAATCTACTTTTTATAACCCGGATAATAAAATGACGCCCTACCTCGAAGCTTTTTTAAATGCTTTTACTGGAAGTTTGGATTGGACTTGGAAATCGATAATCGGTGAGGTCCCTTGGTTCCAAAATTATTTTTGGGGGGTGATCATCATATCCTTGCTCGTTTGGGGTTTAGAAATAGCCTTTCCATGGCGCAAGCATCAAGCAATCATTCGAAAAGACTTTTGGTTGGATGTGTTTTATATGTTTTTCAACTTTTTTGTCTTTTCGATCGCGATCAGTGGTTTTTATGCGCTACTCACCGTTTTTTTTAATGACTTAAATATCCCGCTCACCCAGCTAGCCTTGATCGATTTAGCCTCCCTTCCACAATGGGCTCAATTGCTCTTATTTTTCGTAGTTTTAGATTTTGTGCAGTGGTTAACACACATATTATTACATAAATATCCTTTTTTATGGCAGTTTCATAAAGTCCATCACAGCGTCAAAGAAATGGGATTTGCCGCACACATGCGTTATCATTGGATGGAAAACATCCTCTACAAACCCCTCAAAACCTTTGCCGTAATGATTCTAGGTGGTTTTGAGCCTCAGCAAGCCTTCGTCGTACATTTTATGTCCATCACCATAGGCCACCTCAATCATGCCAATATCAAATTGACTTGGGGCATCTTCAAATACTTCTTTAATAATCCAGTAATGCATTTGTATCACCACGCAAAAACAATTCCTACCGGAAAAGTGGGGGTCAATTTTGCCATCAGCCTCAGCCTCTGGGATTATCTTTTCAGGACCAGTTACATTCCGGAGGACAGTGGTAAAGTCCCCTTGGGTTTTCACGAGGACGAGACCTTTCCAAAAAGTTTTGTAAAGCAACAGCTTCACGGGTTTAAAAAAGATTGATATCCATCTCGGCGCATGCTACTCCTATGAGCATAGAAATAAAAAAAGTAGCCTCTTGCAAAACAAAGGTGACTTAAATACCAAAATATACATCGTTGAAAAAGGGTTACTCTGTAGCTATTCTATTGATAAAAAAGGAAAAAACATGTCTTTATGTTCGCTCCAGAAGGATGGTTAATGGTAGATGCTTGTGAAGCAGCTGATGTAACAGATCTTTACATTGAAGCCCTTGAAACTTCCTTAGTTCGTATAGAACACAAGAACACTAAGCTCGATAATATCAGCCCCTCTAAATTAGGAAAACGCATTGCTACTACTCAGAAAAGAATCATAATGCTGATGAGTGCCACGGCAATGGAACGCTATGCCCATTTTATGGAAACCTATCCTGACATCACTCAAAAGATTCCACAAAAAATGATTGCCTCTTATTTGGGCATAAGCCTTGAGCAGAATAAGAAAAGAATTATCAACCCATTTGTAAGCTCTTTCTTGATCTACATCAATGCTTTTATAGATTAAGTCCATCATCTTTGACTCTTAAAACAAAAAGTTATGGATACTACCATTTGGCTTTTTCAAGGAATATTAGTGGCACTCATGCTCTCTACCGGGGTTTTAAAATTAGCCACTACAAATGAACAATTTAAGACCCTCGGAAGTGGTCGCCTAGATTGGGTAGATTCGTTGTCCAGTACCTAGATGAAAATGATCGGGGTTGTGGAAGCCTTGATTGGTGTTGGTTTATGCTCCCTCAAATATTAAACATAGCCGTTTGGTTAACTCCATTAGCTGCTCTCGGTGCAGTGTGTACCATGATCGGTGCCATCGCGTTGCACATTCATAGAAAAGATGGTGCCGAAGCTATCGCAACTAATCTTTTCATTATTGCCCTGGCCGTTTTTATTGCCTACAGCAGGTCGGGACTTATTGGATGATTTTTTTTAAGATCCCTGAAATTCCTTAATATCATGGATCCCTCCTCGGGAAATAGTCTATACTTAAATGCCCTAGATCAGCCAAAAAGAGTCATTATAAAGGTTTAAAACAGTTTGCTTTCCCTCTGGATCAGTCTATTTTCCGTCTGCTTAAATTTGTTCGATCGGTCGCTCTGATCAAATATAATAGATTACGACTTTAAAAAATTAGCTAAGCATCATTGGATTTCAATACGCCTATGCTCCATTTAATCGCCATAAATAGGGGCCTGATCCCGTACACCAATATCAAGATAATCCGCAGAGAAAGGCCCAAGTATTGATCACTCATATCATAGCCAAAGAGCGCTGATAAGACCAGGTACTCTAAAATTAAAGCTCCGAGAACCCCTGCCCCGATAAGAATTTCTCTAGCCAAAAACTTTTTCATATGATCGTAATATAAGAATTTGTTTTCAAATACTCCTGCTGAATGTAAGAAGGCCTTTTTTAAAAATATTTTTACATAGCCCTTAAAATCACGCCATACCTACTGCCTGCCCTTGCCTGTTCTCAAACACTCGAACTGAATGCCTCGATAAGGAAATTGAATCCTTTCCCTCTCTAGTACCTCAATAATTAAAAAAAATACTTAATTTTATCCTAAATCAAACCACAAAAAAATGAAATCACTACTCTATTTAATTACTATCATCACCCTCTTATTCGCTTGTAATCCCACGGCTGAACTGAAAAATGAACAGCCCCCAGAAAAAACCCCTGTAGAAAATAAGACTGACTATATCTATGAGGCTACCTATTTAGATCAATTTAAAATGGGCAATCCTGAAAACGTTTTATTGGTTCAAAAAATGCATGAACTGATCCTTTCCAAACAATTTGATGAGGTATATGGCCTATTCTCAGACAGTGTCGTTTTTCGTAATGGGGATGGCTCTACTACCGAAGGCCTTGCGGCGGTTAAGGAAGTAATGGAAACGGTTTATTCCAAATTAACCTTTGAAAATTATCGCGTCGGAGTCAACTTAGCGGTCACTGGTGACAACGGAGATGAGTGGGTACTCCTATGGGATGGTGTTGATATCCTCTCACAAGATGGTAAAAGAACTTCTGAGCTATATATGGAGGCATTTTTTATTGTAGACGGTAAAATTGCCCTGATCAATCAGTTCGCCAAGCCAAATTTATAGTATATAAAATTAAAGCCATTTTAAGAAAAAAGCCCTCTCTTGATTAAAGAAAGGGCTTTTTAAGTTTCTCTATCAATTGCCCAAGCTGATGAGTTTCTGCATCACCACTCTTTTCTTAAGCTCTCGCAACTCGTTCCAGTCTTGATTTGCTTTAGAAGCATCTGTTAAGGGTCCCATTCCCAATTTTAAATAATCTTTGTATTGGTCAAGCCAGTCAACAGTAACGTGTGAAAAATAATTGTCTGTGCCACAATCATCGATTCTTCTGTGAAAATTCCAGCCTACTCGTAGGTTTCCCATTGATCATTTTTGAGCATCATGAAATTTAATACCATGATCTTGGGAAGGTAATCCACCCCTTTTTTTCGCGCTGAACCCAAATCATTCCACTTCACTTAGCCCCGGCTGGGCAAACCCTATGAATGGATCTTTTGAAGATCCGCGTTTTACTGCTCGCAACGGCAGACAATTCGGCCCCTTACCTAAGGCTTGGTCGGATTAAAAAAGGTGTTTACCATTTTGGTGAGGCCATTATCCTCTCTTATACCGTTGAAGCATCTGATGTTTGAGAGCTGCAAACGGAGTTTGTTTGAATCCTGATGGTAGTTTTTTGGTGACTGATCAGCAAGGCTATTGGAATCCAATGAATCGCATTAACTGGATAGAAACGGGCCAATCTAACACATTTTATGGGAATATGTGGGCCTATAACCCTCTTTAAGATTCTACGAGGAAAGCTATGAATGAACCCATGATTTGGGTAGATAGGTAGTTTGACAGATCGCCCTCCGAACTCGTTTGGGTAGACAGTGAAAAATGGGGCCCATTAAACGGTAGCCTATTGAGTTTTTCATATGGCTATGGCAAAATGCAACTCGTCCTTCATGAAGAGGTCGATGTTAAAAAACAAGGAGACGTCATAGATATTCCAAAAATGAAGTTTTATACGTGGGTCATGAGAGGTCGGTTTCATCCTGATGATGAGCATTTATACTTGTGTGGTATGGGGCTTGGGGCACTACGCAAAATCAGCGAACAGGTGATCTTTATGGCATAAGATATACTAGTAAAACCATTACCTTCCCTATAAAACTGAATGCAAAAAAAAACGGGTATGCCACTTACCTTTGATAGCGAATTGAATTCAGAAAGCGCAACGGAGATTTCAAATTATGAGGTAAAAAATTGGGATTTGATTAGAAGCAGAAAATATGGCTCAGAGCGATACAACATTGAAACCTTAGATATTTCTGATATTAAGATAAGTGCTTATGGGAAAACGGTAAAATTAATCTTAGAAGATATCGCAACCGTCGATGTGATGACCATCAAATATAATGTTTTAGATAAAAAAGGTGTTTCTCTCCACCTAACCGTACAAAATACCATCCATGCTTTAGGTAATGACGAAGATGATTTCATTACCTCTATTAAATAAGGGAACTGGGCAGCATTGGGTCAGCGCAGATCGCTAATTACGCGATAAAACGAGGATGATTCCCTGATTTTTCTTAACAGGAATCAAATCTCCAATATTGAATGTTTGAAAGTCTTGGAGTCCCTTAATCTCCGGACTAATCAAACGTACCTGATTAGGATCAAAACCTAATTTTTCCCAGTCAATAATCAAGGGCACCCTTTCAAGATTATCAGACCAAGACCCTATGGCAATAAGTACGTTCTTTTCATTTAGGTAGATGGTACTATTAATGTTGGGATGATTAGTTTTAATAGGAGATCGATCTACCCAATAACCCAACATTTCACTGTCTGCAATCCGATACTCATCAAATAAGCCCCACAAAGCTCCTGGATCAAAGTTCCCATAAACACGGGTCGTCATGCCGTAGACCAACCCTCGGAAAGGATGTCCTCCTTTTTCCAACATTTCGCCTGTCAACCCAAAAGGTAAACCAGAAACCTCCGTAAGCCAATAATCAGGTCCCAAATCATATTCAAAATATTCACCAAACCATAACCTTGAGATAAAGGGGAAATGTTCCATATATAGCAAAGCGCTATTGGTAAATCCATCTCTAATATTATATTGGTTGGCCGAATGGAGGTCTATCACATAATCCTTTCGATGGGTGTTGAGCACATTTACAATGCGCTTTACGGTCTCTCGACTAAAGGCAATATCATCTAAATAAAGGCCATCAATTTCCTGATTTTTAGCCAACCAATTAATCCCCTCGATATAGTAATTGGTCCATCTTGAATTTCCTTTATTGAGAATGGCAGCATCATTGACACGGGTAGCATGCCACGCAGAATGATAATGGTCTTTGAGATGTTCTTGCAACCAACTGTGACCGCCGCCATCTCCATCATTTAATACTTCATTGCCAAAACTCTTTAAAGCAAAAAGTTCAGGTGCTTTATAGGTGAGTTCTCTGATGGTATTGTATAGTTTGACTTTTATCCCTTTGGCATGTGCTTCATCTATATACGCCTTTTGCTTATCCAGGTTGTAAAACGGATAATTGATGTAAGGATTAATTTCATTGGCGTGGTGAACATTGACTACGGTCCCTTTAAGGTTAATAACTGAGTCAATGGGGACATATTTATGTACAAATCTTGTATTAAAATGAGTTTGTGTATCAATGGTTTTGAAGGGTGTAATTAAAAATTTACAAATAAAATGTAAGGTGTCTCCTCGTTTTAAATCTCTGGGGCCGCTATAATTTACGACTTCTACTTTATTTGATTTAATCGTTACATTAATGCCTCCTCTGCCCTCGTTATACCATGAGGTCGGCAGATTCAAGGGTTTGGTTTGATAAAAATTTGTGTTCAAAGGACGCTCGTAATTTTCATCTCTTAAAACGTATTGCAACCCTTTATTTACATCCCCTATCCAAAGTCCCTCTTGATGTTTAGATATATCCCATTTCCAATTCAGGTTATGGGTTAATCCTCCTCCCTTCATGCCTAGTCCAATCAAGTATTTGGCCGCCTTTTTTTGAAAGGGTATGCGCATCCGGATATCTTCAACCGTCACATCTTCTTTAGCAATAACATCAATTTGATAGGCCAACATACCATCATATTCCATTGTGCCAAAGACATCAAGAATATATTTTTCGGAATCGTTTTTGACATTCCAGTGCATACTACTTGGATGGGATTGGTTTAAAGTAAGGCGGTCCTGTTGCCAATTAACGACACGTTCATCTCCTTCAATAATTTCAAATGTGATAGGTTCAGCCAATAATTCCTTAGGATTTTCATTTAAATGGGTCAGCTCCTGAGCAAAGTAGCTACTGATTTTTTGAGGTAAACCCAATTTATTTACCGAGATGTCTCGTCCTAAAATATGTAAAATATTTTTATTTGCTTTGACTGCAGTAAAGGGTCTGATAATGATATCATCATCACGCCCAATGGTAGAATTAAGCCAGTGTAGCCGCGACATATTGTGGGGATCATCGTCGCCATAGTTTTCAATGATCTCGTCTTTTACATGAATTTTTACGAATGTGGTATCCGCCGAAACCCCTTTAGGTGCAATAATAATCTGCGTCAAGTAGGTGTCTGCTGTCGCAGTTTTGGGAATTTCAATGCCAAACCAGAGTGGAATCAATTTCCTTTTGGGCACGTTGACTTTTTTGGAAAATGAATTCCCATTAAGATCAACACCCTCACTATTATAATTAGTTATCAATGATTTTGACAAATGATTTCCTGAATTACTTTTTAAATCTGAATAATTTATTTGAAGATCGTTTAGCGACATATTAGGAGCATATACTCCTATTTGAAAAGTATAAAAGCTTCCTTTTGGAATCGTATCTGTAAGGCCGTTGATCTTACTTGTTTGCATCCATCTTTGAGGTAGGTAATCTTTTAGTTTAATAGAATGTTCCCGATACTCAGGAAACAAGTAATACGGCTGATCATGTTGTTCAAAATAATATTTTGTTTCTGTCTCCGTCGCTATAATCTCCATAGGGAAAAAACTATTGAATTGATCAATTGATTGACTGCTTATCACTTTAGCTTTGGGAAATACAATGGCATTTTGAGTCTCCTTTTCAACCATTGATAACCAACTAGGATCCTGTTCTGCCATTGGTTTGTTGTATTCTACTTTGGGATAATAGCCTCCAGTTGAGACGTGTGATAGGTAATAAACGTAATACTTTTGAGCGCCTTCATTGGCCTCAAAAATAAAGTGGACAAACTCGTTGTTGATGTCCAATAAAAGCACGTTGGCTACTTTTTCCTCAGTATTGGCGTCGACGATGATAAGGGCTTTTTCTGATGGGTTATTATCTCTTCTTCGCCAGGGTATGATTACTTGTACATTACCCGAAATGTCTTTTGGTGTTTCAATCACAAAACGATGATTCCCTAATGACTGAAATGGCTTATTATATTTTGGATGTTCCCAATTTCCATTTTCATAGCGTATTGAATCTACAAAAATTGAGGATGGTTTTATTCTGTAGTTAATCCTATCATTCGACTCATAAGAGCATGAATGAGACATAAAAATTAATAATATCGAAATAGTTTTAATCCAAGTGTTCATGAATGTAAGAGTTGGTTAGATATAGCTGATGAATGAAAATTTACATTTTAAATAATGTGTGAACCGTATTTAACAGCTGATTCAAATTGTTGTTTCTTTCTTTAGACTCTTTTTGGATTAATCTCTTCTCCCATGAAAAATGGCGAGGATCGTCTTTGTATTTAGCAATCGCCCAATTTAAATACTCATTGTTTGGATCTAACTTGGCCTTTTGGTCAATGAGGCTTAAGATGCGTTGATGTTTTCCCAAATGTTTCAGAGCCACCAATTGGGCATAAAAATTTTCGCTTTCTGAATCCTTATAAGATTTATAGTTAGTTATATAAGTATAATAAGAGAGATCCCCTTGAACTTCATAAGCTCGCGCAATGATGAGATCTGCGAGTCGATCATCCGTACGATAGGGCTTGCCAACGCCGAGATTTTGTGGCCAAAGTTTTGCTTTTTTTGCATAAGTAGTAGCCGCTTGATAATCCTTCTTTTTAAAGGATTTTAGCGCCAGCTGAATACAAATAGTACTGTATATATTTTTTCCTTCTGTTGAGCCTTCAAAAGGTAAAAGGTTAAATTGTTCTAAAAATATTAAAGCCTCATGATGTTTTTCAGCTTTTAGTAATGCCTGGGCATGTCGAAGACCGATTTGTGCATTTTCGGGATAAAAATCTTTGAGCTTTTCACTTAAAGCCAACGCTTTGGAGCTCTCATTATTGAGTAAATGGTAATCAATCAAGGCAATACCCGCGCGCCAATCTTCTGGATTCATAGCTTGCGCAATTTGAAGATTTTCCTTTTCTATTATTCCTGCTTCTTGTAGAAGGGCATGTTTAGTGAGATAGAATGTAGCTAGGTCTGGTTCGTTTTGACATTGATCAAAAAGATTTTTTGCCCGATCTATTTCCCCTTTATGCCAGTAAATGAGTCCTAAATAATATTTAAGTTTCCAACTTGCCTCTTCTTTGCTAAGCGTTTCTAGAAACTGGGCAGTTTCGGCGCGGTAGGGAAAGGTCATTTCTACCGATGATTCCCTTATCTTATTTATGTATGATTGGCGATGATCGACCTCCAAATAGGCCAGCCAAACATTAATTATGGGATTTTCAGGACCTTCTTTTAGAACCAAGATAGCAGTCGTAGGATTATTAAAATGATAATAAACAGAGGCAAGCTCTAAATATGATTCGTGAGGTAATTCATTGGTGATGGCCTTATTGAAGTATGACAAGGGTTTATTGTTCCACAGATATTCTTCATATCTCGCGAAATCAGATAATGGATCTAAAACATAAACCTCTGCTAATGCAGCCAAGGCGGCGGACTTATCTTTGAGTTGTCTATTTGAATAGCTGATAATCATGTGGGCCACGATATTCTGACGATTATAAATGAGGGCTTTAGAAGCAAAATGCAATGCTTTAGTCATATTGTCTTCATTAAGAAATAATTTGGCCAAGGCAATGTAAGCTGCAGATGCCAGTTGGGAAGATTGTGCGGCAATAGAAAATCCTGATTTGGCTTCGTTATAATTTCCCAAAGCTCTATTAGCTAATCCAAAAGCATAATTACATTCTGGATCATATGTGTCTATGGACAGTCCGATTTGACTGTATTTTAAGGCATTTGTAAAATCCATTTGTCTAAAATAGCCCAATGACAGTCTACTTAATGCAGGCATGAAAGTTGCGTTTTTTTGTACCGACTGATGATAGGATTTCATAGCTAATGAATATTGGCGTTGTCTTTCAAGTTCCAGACCCTTGATATATAGGCCATACGCAGATTCCCAATTAAAATCCGATGGTGCGGTCAAGGGTCGATCAACTGAAAGATCGTTTAAGGGGGCTTTATAATTTAACAGATCAGTGCCTAGTTTAATTTTAAAAAAAGCATCTTCAGGTTTGGCTAAAGTCCATTTAGTGATTTCTAGGGGTGATAGGTCTACTGAATAATTAATTTTTTTATTCCCTATTTGCATATATATAGTATCCTTGATATGCTGTAAAGCACTCAGATAAATATCTACAGAATCCCTTTCTTCTTCAACATTTAAGACGGCATATTTGGACGCTGCTACCATTCCTTTGGTTGATTTTAGTGGAAACCAAATCTCTTTCATGACGTCCGCAACATGAGGTCCAAAGGAGCGATGCTTAAAAGGTGAGTAAGTGCTTTGTTCGGCGGCTTGATTAAATAACTTTCCTGATTGATACTCTACGTATTGACCATCGTTATCGGTAAGTAAATCTTCCCATATCATGCCTTGTTGTGATAAGCCCCAAATCCATAGTTTTTTCCCCGGCTTGACATCATAATCCGTATGGTGTCCAAATCCAAAATCATCCTCTTTCCAGTAGCCTCCAAAAAAGTCAGCATAGGCATTGATCACGTGATACGATTTATATCCTCCAAAATCATTATTTTCATATTTTGATAGGTCACGTCCACTAGATATTGGCCAACTACTCGGTTCCCCTCCGTGGCCGATAAAGTCTTTCCCAGGGTAAAAAAATTCTAGATTTCCAGATGCTTTTGCTGCCGCATTCATCCAATGGTAGTAGGAAGTATACTCATCTGTGAGGTTGAACCAAGAAACCGTAGTCTCAAGAAAAGCCTTGTCTTTTGGAAGTGTGATTTTAACATTCCAACGCGTTCTAGAAGGCAAATCATAAGCTCCAACGATGCAGGACACACTGCCATCGTCATTTTTTTTCAAGCTATAATCTACTGGTGTGGAGCAAGACGGCGCATGTCCGATATCTCCAAAATTAAATTCTAAGCCACCCGATGTCCATGGGCCTCTCATGGCAATGTTTCGAAATTTTACAACTTCATTTTTATATAAAAATTCTTTACCTGTTGATTTTTCGATGGCTCCCCAAATTTTTCCCCCAATTTCGGGAGAGATGAACACTTTTAAGTATTCATTTTCCATAACCACCATTTTCCATGATTGGTCAATCGCATGGTTAGTATATCCATCAAACTTAAAATAAGGATAAATTCTACCTATATTGGGAATTGGATTTGGATCTGAAAAAGGATATGTTTTTAAGATTTGAGTTTCCTCATAAATGACTGCTTTCGATGGATTGAAATAGCTGAATTGGCCACTTTTTTCACAACTAAAACATCCTACAACAAAAATAATAAAGACAATAAAAAATGATTTATAATAGCGCATTATTTTACGGATTATTCTCCTATCAAGG